>ULOF01046533.1_pt1 | contig 24610 bp, 20 predicted proteins | sample 1952371 | NCBI WGS metagenome assembly ULOF01 (sample SAMEA4835597, study PRJEB28245) | human gut metagenome | biome: gut microbiome; material: fecal sample | place: Denmark | collected 2008 | reverse complement strand
TCCATGGACAAAAAACTTGGAGCAAGAGGAATTGAATTTATAGAAAAGAAAATGTATGATATCTATCTTCAATCTGCTATCGAAGCAACCTTAAACCAATCATTTGAAATTTTATTTTGTGTGGATGGAGAAGATATTCCAAATAATCGGGATAATGCAGATAATTCTTTAGATGGTCATATTAAGCTTTCTTTAGAAAGAAGCAATTTGAATCCTAAATATACATTTGATACCTTTGTAATTGGGGATAACAACAGACATGCTCATGCAGCATGTGTTGCAGTGGCAGAAGAACCTTCTTCCGCTTATAACCCCTTATTTTTATATGGAGGTGCAGGACTTGGAAAAACACATTTAATGCAGGCTATTGCCCGCCATATTATTACCCATAATCCAGATTTAAAGGTTCTTTATGTATCCAGTGAAACATTTACGAATGAGGTAATTGAGGCAATCCGCAATAATAAAAGTGATGAATTAAGGGCAAAATACCGGAGTCAGGATGTATTATTAATTGATGATATCCAGTTTGTAATTGGTAAGGACTCCACACAGACTGAATTTTTCAATACTTTTAATGACCTGTATAACTCAAATAAACAGATAATTATTTCTTCTGATAAACCTCCAAAGGAAATTGAAACCTTGGAGGAACGGATGCGGACTCGTTTAGAATGGGGCGTTCCTGTAGATATCCACGCTCCAGACTATGAAACCCGTATGGCAATTCTTAAAAGAAAGGCTGAAATGGATCATATTATAATTGCTGATGAAATATTAGATTACATAGCCCAGAACGTAGTATCAAATATACGTGAATTAGAGGGAGCTCTCAATAAAATCAGCGTTTATACCAAACTTGAGAATCATAAAGAAGAATTAACAATCGAAAAGGCAGCAGATATCTTAAAAGATTTAATATCCAAGGATATACATCAGGAAATTACACCGGATTTTATCATTAATATTGTTTCCGACCATATGAATGTTCCTTATGATGATATTACTTCATCTAAGAGAAGTCAGGATATTGCTACCGCAAGGCAGGTTGTAATGTACCTTTGCAGAAAATATCTAGATCGCTATTCTTTACAGCAAATAGGTGCATCTGTTGGCGGCAGAGACCATTCAACTGTATTAAATGGAGTACAAAAAATTGAACATCTTATGCAAAAGGACCCTTCCATGAAAGTGACCATTGAAACAATTGAAAAGAAAATGAATGTATAGCTATTATATTCCAGTTTATAATTTGTGGATAAGCTGTTTAAAAATTGTGAATAGCTGATTTTATATAACATTTTATTTTATGAACGCTGCATAGCTTATAAGATTTCCAACATATTTTAAACGGATTATCAAGAGTTCAAATACGGAGTTATGAACAGCATTTTTTATGAATATAAAAGCTTTTTCAGGGGTTTACACAAATCCACAACCCCTACTACTCTTACTACTAAAATATATTAATTGTTTGTAAAATGTGCAAACCCACATTTTGTAACGAAAGGAGTTTTACACAATGAAGATTAGTTGTCAGAAGGCATCATTGATGAATGGTATTAATATTGTTTCTAAAGCAGTATCTACAAAAAGCACAATGCCTAATTTACAATGCATTTTAATTGAATCCTCTTTAAGTGAGATACGTTTGATTGCAAATGATATCGAGTTGGGAATTGAAACAGTGATTGAAGGAACAATAACAGAAGCCGGAAAGATTGCATTAGATGCAAAACTTTTTAGTGATATTATTCGAAAACTTCCGGAAAGTGAGGTAGTGATTGAAACAAACGCTAATTATCAGGCTAATATCCAATGTGAACGTTCAAAATTTAATATTCCTGGAACCTCAGGAGAAGATTTCAATTATCTTCCTGAAGTGGAGAAAAATAAATATATTAATCTTTCACAGTTTACCTTAAAGGAAGTTATCCGCCAGACTATATTCAGTATTTCGGACCAGGAAAATACAAAAATTATGACTGGTGAATTATTTGAGGTAAATGGTGATATCTTAAAAGTTGTTTCATTGGATGGGCATCGTATTTCCATTCGTAAGGTTCAGTTAAAAGAAAGTTTTGATGGAATGAAGGTAATTGTTCCTGGAAAAACTTTGAATGATGTAAGCAAAATTTTAACAGGCGGTGCAGAGGATGAAGTTCATCTATATGTAACAGATAAGCATATTTTATTTGAATTTGAGCAGACAAAAGTGGTATCCCGGCTGCTTGAGGGTGAATTTTATAAAATTGACCAGATGTTATCGAATGATTATGAAACAAAATTTACAATTAATAAAAAGGAATTTTTAGATTGTATTGACAGAGCTTCCTTGTTTATTAAAGAATCTGATAAGAAGCCGATTATTATGAATATAGAAAATTCCAATATTTATCTGAAGATTGATTCTTCATTGGGCTCTATGAATGAAGAGATTGAAATAAAAAAAGAAGGCAAGGATTTGAGAATTGGATTTAATCCAAAATTTCTTATGGATGCACTGAGAGTGATTGATGATGAAGAAGTGGATATCTATATGGTTAATGCAAAATCTCCATGCTTTATAAGAAATGAAGATAACAGTTATATTTATTTAATTTTACCAGTGAGCATTGCAGCATAGAATGCCTAAATAAGATATTGGAGGCAGATTATGGAAGAAAATCAAAATATACAGGAAAATGAAGAAAAAGAAGCTCTTGATACTATCTCAGATGAAAAATTAGAAAAAATGAGAGAGCAGGCTAGAAAAAAGGGAGAAAAAAATAGAAAGAAGCAAAAAAAATTACAGGAAAAACAGCAAAAAAGTGGAAAAAAATGTAAGATATCCGGTATTATAGCAGCAATTGCCGGAATTTTGGAAATATTTTTTGGAGGAGGATCTTCTACTACTATTTGTATTGGAATTACCTTTATTTGTATTGGTTATTTTTATTATAATTTAGGTAAAAGGATGGATAGAGAAAATAAAAGATAAGAGGCAGATATGGAAACATTAAAATTAAGGGAAAAAGATGAATTTATCAATTTAAGCCAGCTTTTAAAAGCTTTGAATCTGGTAGAATCCGGAGCAATGGCAAAAGAGGTCATTGATGAAGGATTGGTAAAAGTAGATGGAGAAGTAGAATCCAGATATCGGCGAAAGCTTTATGATGGTATGATTGTTGAATTTAATGGTGAACAGATAAAGGTTATAAGATAGCTTCACATTTTGATAAAAATGTTGGTTTATTAAGGTATGGTAGTATGTATATTAATTCGCTAGAGCTCAGTCATTATAGAAATTACAATGATTTGTCAATCGCATTTGATCCGGGAATTACAATTCTTTATGGAGATAATGCTCAGGGAAAAACCAATATTTTAGAGGCGGTCTACTTATCTGGAACCACAAAATCCCACCGTGGAAGCAAGGACAGGGATATGATACAGTTTGGAGAAGAGGAAGCTCATATAAGGCTTAATCTTACAAAGCATGAGGTAGGGCATCGCATTGATATGCATCTTCGGAAAAATAAAACCAAAGGTGTGGCCATAGATGGACAAAGTATCAAAAAAAGTGGACAATTATTTGGAATGATTCACATGATATTTTTTTCACCGGAGGATTTAAGTATTATAAAGAATGCCCCTTCTGAAAGAAGAAGATTCATAAATTTAGAACTCTGCCAGTTAAATAAATTATATTATTATAATTATGTGAATTATAATAAAGCATTGAATCAGAGAAATACATTGTTAAAACAAATTGCATTTAATCCTAAGGTAAAGGATACTCTGGATATGTGGGATACCTGCCTGATGGAATATGGTAAATGTATCATAGAAGAAAGAGAACTTTTTATTAAACAGTTAAATGATATGGTAAAAGGTATTCATCATCATTTAACTGGAGAAAAAGAATCCATTGAAATTGGTTATGAAAAGAATGTGACAATAGAGGATTATGAAAATATGATGCGTTCTAAAAGAGAAATGGATTTAAAATACCAGTCTACACAGACAGGTCCTCATAGAGATGATATGTGTTTTTATATTAATGGAATTGATGTAAGAAAATTTGGTTCTCAGGGACAGCAGAGAACAGCTGCTTTATCCTTGAAGCTGGCAGAAATAGAGCTGGTAAAGTCAATAATCCATGATACACCTATTCTTTTATTAGATGATGTGATGAGTGAACTGGATAGCAGTCGTAAAAATTATCTGCTGGATAGTATAAAGGAAATTCAGACAATTGTAACCTGTACTGGTTATGATGATTTTATAAAATCAAGATTACATATTAATCAGATATATAAAGTGACGAATGGGATGGTTGATGTATTTAAGATTAATTGAAAATATTATTTATTGTTTAAAATGATTGTAAATATATAATTTAAAAAAAATTATATATTAAAAATATTAGGAGGAAAGAAATGGGAAAGAAAAATGAACAGGAATATGGTGCCGAACAGATTCAAATTTTAGAGGGTTTGGAAGCAGTTCGTAAAAGACCTGGTATGTATATTGGTACAACCTCTGAAAAAGGTTTGCATCACCTGGTATATGAGATTGTAGATAATGCTGTAGATGAAGCATTGGCAGGATATTGTGATGATATTAAAGTTACAATTAACAAGGATAATTCTGTAACGGTTGTAGATAATGGACGTGGTATTCCCACAGGAATCCAGGAAAAAGCAGGAATTCCGGCAGTAGATGTTGTGTTTACCATGCTTCATGCCGGTGGTAAATTTGGTGGTGGAGGCTATAAGGTAGCAGGTGGTCTTCATGGTGTGGGAGCTTCCGTTGTAAATGCGCTTTCAGATTGGTTAGAGGTTGAAATTTGTCGTGATGGTAAGGTTCACAAGCAGCGTTACGAAAAAGGTAAGATTATTCATCCGTTAGAGGTTATCGGTAATACAAGAAAAAAAGGAACTAAGATAACCTTTATGCCGGACGCTACAATTTTTGAAACATTGGAATTTGATTTTGATACTCTGCGTACCAGACTTCGTGAAATGGCATTTTTGACAAAGGGACTTAAAATTACTTTAAGTGATAAGCGTGCCGGTAAAGAAAAAGAAAGAGAATTTCATTATGAAGGTGGAATTAAGGAATTTGTAGAATATATTAACCGTCATAAGGATCCTTTATATGATAAAATTATTTATTGTGAAGGAGAAAAAGATGGTGTTGTGGTGGAGGTTGCACTTCAGCATAACAGTTCTTATAGCGAGTCTGTTTATACTTTTGTAAATAATATCGGTACAGTAGAAGGTGGTACGCATTTGACAGGTTTCCGTTCTGCTATTACAAAGGTATTTAATGACTATGCAAGAAATAATAAAATGCTTAAAGATAACGAGGATAATCTATCTGGTGATGATTTAAGAGAAGGTCTTGCTGCTATTGTAAGTATTAAAATTGGAGATCCTCAGTTTGAAAGCCAGACTAAGATTAAACTTGGTAACTCTGAGGCGAGAACTGCTGTAGATAATGTTGTGACAGAACAGCTTACTATTTTTTTGGAATTGAATCCAAAAGTTGCAAAGATTATTATAAATAAGGCAATTCAGGCACAAAGAGCAAGAATTGCAGCCCGTAAAGCAAGAGATGTGGCAAGAAAATCTACATTAAATGATTCTATGGCTCTTCCTGGAAAGCTGGCAGATTGTTCCGATAAGAATCCGGAAAATTGTGAAATTTATATTGTAGAGGGGGACTCTGCGGGTGGGTCTGCAAAGACTGCCCGCTCCCGTGCAACACAGGCAATTCTTCCGCTTCGTGGTAAAATATTGAATGTAGAAAAAGCAAGAATTGACAGAATTTTGGGAAATGAAGAAATTAAGGCGATGATTACAGCATTTGGTACCGGAATTCATGAGAATTTTGATATTACGAAGCTTCGTTATCACAAAATTATTATTATGACAGATGCGGATGTGGATGGTGCTCATATCGCGACATTGATGCTTACTTTCTTTTACCGCTTTATGCCGGAACTGATTCGTCAGGGATATGTGTATCTGGCACAGCCGCCACTTTATAAGCTGGAAAAAAATAAAAAAGTATGGTATGCGTATAGTGATGAAGAACTGGACGATATTTTAAAAGAAGTGGGAAGAGACCAGAATAATAAGATTCAGCGTTATAAAGGTCTTGGAGAAATGGATGCGTCCCAGCTCTGGGATACTACTATGGACCCGGAACATAGAATTTTACTTCGTGTTGGAATAGAAGATGATAATGAAGCAGAAATTGATTTAACCTTTAATACATTAATGGGTGATAAGGTAGAACCAAGACGTGAATTTATTGAGGAAAATGCAAAATTTGTAAAGAATCTGGATGTGTGATATTAAAGAGGACGCTTAGAGTAGATATAAATGTCCCTCTTTGTAAATCATTTATATCTACTCTAAGCTGGTTACTCAAATATATAATAAATATTTGCATTAGATATTTTTATAAGAATATAGAAAGAATTATAGTACATTAATTTATTAAGTAGTAGAAGAAATTGAAAAAAAAGGAGAAAAGAATGGAAGACAATATTTTTGATAAGGTGAATGAAGTTGACCTTAAAAAAACCATGGAAAATTATTATATAGATTATGCCATGAGTGTTATCACTTCCCGTGCTTTACCGGATATCAGGGATGGCTTAAAGCCAGTTCAGAGAAGAATTTTATATTCTATGATTGAATTGAATAATGGTCCGGACAAGCCACACCGTAAATGTGCCCGTATTGTCGGTGATACAATGGGTAAGTATCATCCTCATGGAGACAGCTCCATTTATGATGCATTAGTAAAGCTTGCCCAGGATTGGAATACCAGATATCCACTGGTAGATGGACATGGAAATTTTGGTTCTGTGGATGGTGATGGTGCAGCTGCAATGCGATATACAGAGGCAAGGCTTTCCAAAATTTCTATGGAAATGTTAGCAGATATCAATAAGGATACAGTTGATTTTGCACCTAACTTTGATGAGACAGAAAAGGAGCCGGTAGTTCTTCCTTCCCGTTATCCAAATCTCTTAGTAAATGGTACCGGTGGTATTGCGGTAGGTATGGCAACTAATATCCCTCCTCATAATCTTCGCGAAGTAATTAATGCGGTTGTCAAGATTATAGATAATTATGTACAGGAAAACAGAGAAACAGAAATTGATGAAATATTAGATATTATAAAAGGTCCTGATTTTCCAACAGGAGCTACTATTTTAGGACACCAAGGTATAGAGGATGCTTACCGTACCGGACGTGGTAAAATTAAAATTCGTTCTGTTACAGATATCGAACCAATGGCAAATGGTAAACAGAGAATTGTTGTCACAGAGCTCCCATATATGGTAAATAAGGCAAGGTTAATCCAGAATATTGCAAACCTGGTTAAGGAAAAAAAGATTGAAGGAATTGCAGAGCTTCGTGATGAATCCTCCAGAGAAGGTATGCGAATTGCCATTGAATTGAAACGTGATACCAATGCAAATGTGGTTTTGAATCAGCTTTATAAACATACTCAGCTTCAGGACAGTTTCGGTGTTATCATGCTTGCCCTGGTAAATGGTCAACCAAAGGTATTAAATATTCTGGAGATGTTGAAGCATTATCTGAATCATCAAAAGGATGTTATTACCAGACGTACAAAATTTGAATTAAATAAGGCAGAAGAACGTGCTCATATTTTAGAGGGATTGTTAATTGCACTGGATAATATTGACCGTGTGATTGAGATTATCCGCTCTTCTAAAAATGTTTCAGAAGCAAAGGAAAATTTAATAAAAGAGTTTAAACTTTCAGATGCCCAGGCTCAGGCAATTGTGGATATGCGTCTTCGTGCTCTTACCGGTCTGGAAAGAGAGAAACTGGAAGCAGAATATAGAGAATTAATGGAACGGATTGCAGAATTGAAAGCAATTCTGGCAGATGAACATAAATTATTAGGTGTTATCAAGGAGGAAATTCTAATTATTGCCACAAAGTATGGTGATGATAGAAGAACTTCCATTGGATTTGATGATGATGATATTACCATTGAAGACCTGATTAAAAAAGAAAATACAGTAATTACAATGACAAAGCTTGGTTATATTAAGAGAATGACTATTGATAATTTCAGGGCTCAGCATCGTGGTGGAAAAGGTATTAAAGGAATGTCTACCATTGAAGATGATTTTATTGAAGATTTATTTATGACCACAACCCATCATTATCTGATGTTCTTTACCAACAGTGGTAAGGTGTATCGGATGAAGGCTTATGAGATTCCGGAATCTGCCAGAACCTCAAGGGGAACAGCTATCGTAAATCTTCTTCAGTTAAATCCTGGTGAAAAGATTACGGCGGTAATTGCCCTTAAGAAATATGAAGAAGGCAAATATTTATTTATGGCTACCAAGAATGGTATTGTAAAGAAAACAAAGATTACGGAATATGCAAATGTTCGTAAGACAGGACTTGCTGCCATTACATTAAAAGATGGGGATGAACTGATTGAAGTAAAAGCCACAGATAATACAAAAGATATTATTATGGTAACAAAGCTTGGTATGTGTATCCGATTTAATGAAACGGATGTAAGAAGTACCGGAAGAACCTCTCAGGGTGTTATCGGTATGAATTTATCTCCTGGTGATGAAATTATCGGTATGCAGATGGATACCCAGGGCGATGATTTGTTAATTGTATCAGAGAAGGGTATGGGCAAACGTACTTCTATGGAAGAATTTACACCTCAAAGACGTGGTGGAAAGGGTGTGAAATGTTATAAAATTAATTCCAAGACAGGAAATGTAGTAGGAATGAAAGCAGTAAATGATGATAATGAAATTATGCTGATTTCTACAGAAGGAATAGTAATCCGGTTAGAGTGTGATTCTATTTCTGAGCTTGGAAGAATTACTTCCGGGGTGAAGTTGATGAAGATGGATGAGGCAAAGGATATTATGGTTGCTTCCATTGCTAAGGTCCGGGATAAATCTCCGGAAGACAGCATTGCAGAATTTGAGGCAGAGCAGGAAAAGGAAGAAAAAGAAAATAAATAATTTTCAGGTGGCAGATAATATATTCTGCCACCTTTCTTATTATAAAAAAGTACAGTGAAAATAAGGAATTCAAGTTTGACATGAAGGAAAGAACATGGTATTCTATTAAAGGGTCGGCTTTGATTAACAGGAATCTGTTATTCTAATAAAAAATCGACTTTTCCTATTTTGAATAACATTTTATCCGGTTTTATACGCCAAAGAGAAAAGGGAAAAAAGAAGAATGGATGAGAAATTTAGAAAAAGCTTAGAAGAAAACGGTACAGATGTGGATACAGTTTTAAAACGTTTTTTAGGAAATGAAGCAATGTATATAAAATTTCTTGTGAAATTTATAGATGATAAAAATTATGAAGGTGTAATTGAAAATATAGAAAAACGAGATTATGAAGAAACCTTTAAAAGTGCACATAGTTTAAAGGGAGTGGCTGCTAATCTGGGAATTGAACATGTACGTGCCGCTGCCTCGCAGATAACGGAATTGCTGAGAAATAAGCCGGTAGAGGAAAATACGGATGCCAAGCTGGATGAATATAAAAAGCAGCTTCAGGAGGCATATGAAGCAATCCGGAAAATCATTGAGGAGAACAGACAATAAATCTAATTTTCACAGAACAGGATTGATGAAGGGTTATAAACAAATAGGGGAGGAATCAGAATGGACAAACAGCAGATATTGATTGTTGATGATGAAGAAGTAAACCGTGAGATATTAAAGGGAGTATTTCAAAACGATTATGACATTATTGAAGCGTCTGATGGAATGGAAGCAGCGAATCAAATTGAGAATAATCAAAATATCGTATTAATTCTACTGGATGTCATAATGCCTGTAATGGATGGCTTTGAAGTATTGAATTATTTGAAAAAAAGAGATTTGTTAGAAAAGTTTCCGGTGATTTTGATTACCGGTGAGACGGTTCTTAACAGTGAAGAACAGGCTTATTCTTTTGGTGTTGCTGATGTAATACATAAGCCATTTTATCCGCATATTGTACAGCGGAGAGCACAGAATATTATTGAATTATATCAGAATAAGCACCATATGGAAGAACGTATTAAGGAGCAGGAGAAGGCAATCCTGGAGAAGGAAAAGAAAATCCGTGAAAGTAATGAATTTATGATTGATGCGCTTAGTTCGGTAGTGGAATTCAGAAACCTTGAGACTGGTGAGCATATCAAGCGTATTAAATATTTTACTAGAATATTATTAAAATATTTGACGAAATATTTCCCTGAATATGGGTTGACGCAGCAGCAGGTAGATGAGATTTGCAGGGCAGCGGCGTTACATGATATTGGTAAGATTGGAATTCCAGATTCCATTCTTTTAAAACCGGGTCGTTTGACAGCGGAAGAATTCGAAATTATGAAAACACATACTACAATTGGTTGTGAAGTCTTAGAAAAATTCCGTGAAAACCAGACTGGTGAATTTTATCAGTATTGTTATGATATATGCCGTTATCACCATGAAAGATGGGATGGTAACGGATATCCGGATCATCTGGCAGGGGAGGAAATACCGATAAGTGCCCATATTGTTGCCATTGCGGATGTTTATGATGCTTTGGTAAGTCCTAGAGTATATAAGAGCATGTATGCCAACAACATTGCATATAATATGATTATGAACGGTGAATGTGGACAATTTTCACCGGATGTATTGGAATGTTTTGCTCTTGCCAAAGAAGATTTCTTTAATATTGTGGAAGTGATTAAGATGTTTGATTTTTCATCGTGAGTTCGGAAATAGGCAGCAAAAATAATTGTTTTTGTTGCCCATTTTTAGCCACAATTGAGGAGGGATACATATGCAACAGGGAGAAAACAGTATTTTTCCCATGAATGAAGCTTTGGAAATGATTATAATGTTTGATGCTGCGGGAAAAATTTCTTATGTGAATGAGACAGCCCGCCAAAAACTGGAATACGATGATGATTTATGCGGCAAGCAGATTGGTGATGTATTTCCTAATGTCTTTTCAGTGCCAGACATTAATTTTGATGATAATGTCGAAAAAGGGTTGCAAAAAGAGTCGCAAAAAGGGTTGCAAAATTTTGTTGCTTATCGTAAGAATAAAACATGTTTTCCGGCAGAGGGCAAAATTATTAAAGCAAATTCCCAACCGGGATTGTACATATGTATGTTTAATGACATTCTGGAAAGAGAGTTTCTGAGTAGAGAAGTAGAACGAATTAAACAGGAAGCGGAACAGGCAATGAAGGTTAAATCTGAATTTGTTGCAAATGTGACCCATGAGCTTCGGACACCGGTAAACGGAGTGCTTGGAAATGTCAGAGAACTTTTGGAAAGAGACCTGGATAGTGAAACGGAAAAGTTATTGCGGATTGTTGAGCGCTGCTGTGGCGATATGAATAAAATTATTAATAATATATTGGACTTTTCTAAGCTGGAGGCTGGAAAATTTACGTTAGAGCCACGCAGATTTTCTTTTCGGAATATGATGGATTATGTAAAGGCTAATCATATTAACAGAATTACCGAAAAAGGGCTGGAATTTTTTATGACGGTATCTCCTCAGATACCAGAATATATCATCGGCGATGAACTGAAGATAGTGCAGATTTTAAATAATCTTTTATCCAATGCTCAGAAGTTTACTTCATGGGGTAGAATTACGGTAGAAGTATTCCGGACAGCTAAAGTAGATGACAAGCTGGAATTGTTCTTTATTGTATCAGATACTGGTATTGGGATTGATAAGGCGGATAGGGATAAACTGTTTCAGAGCTTTTCTCAGGTGGATGCATCCATTTCCAGAAAGTATGGAGGGACAGGTCTTGGTTTAAATATATGTAAACAGATTGTGGAATTGATGGATGGAAGTATTGAAGTAGAAAGTGAGAAGAATAAGGGAAGTAATTTCTCATTTTCTATATGGGTAGGTATTTGCGAGGAAGATGAAGCAGTTTTGCAGCAACCGGATGATTTAAAGTATAATCCGGGAGAGACCTTCTTCACGGATAGGTCCGATGAGGAAGTTGAAAATATTAGAATATATGGAACAAAAGAAAATCAAAAAAATCTTCAGAAAAATTTGTCGAAGTTGATTCTTTGTATTGAAATGGATAATTGGGAAAAGGCAGAGGATTTTATGGAAGTCATCCGGCAGTTGACCCAGCAAGCATCTCAGGATGTAAAACGTACAGTATTAAGGCTGAAAATGGCAGTTCAAAAAGAAAATTATGATAAAGCAGTTACAGAGTTTAAAGTATTGGATAATTTCCTGCAGCAGGAAGGAGATTTGTCATGATTTATGAGAATAAAAATGCCGAAAAAGAAAAAGTCCTCATCGTGGACGATGTGGAAATAAATAGAATAGTTCTGGAGCAGATTATAGACAATATGGGGGTACATTCCATCCTGGCAGAAAATGGTGAACAGGCTTTGATGCTGGCTGAAAAGGAACATCCTCAATTGATTCTGACGGATATTTCCATGCCGGGAATGGATGGTTATGAATTATGTGGGGCTTTGAAAAAGAAAAAAAGTACAAGGAATATACCGGTTATTTTTATTTCTGCATACGATAATCCGCAGAATATCGTAAAAGGCTTTACATTGGGTGGTGAGGATTATATTATAAAACCATTTATTGAAGAAGAAGTTCAGGCGCGGGTAGGTGTCAGACTTCGCCTTTATAAAGCAAACCGGGAAATGATGGAAATGAACCGGCGGCTTCAGATTTCTGTAAACGAGCAGATTAAACAGGTAGAGCAGGAAAGAAAAAATATTTTATATGCTATGGCAAACATTGCCGCACAAAATGTCAATTATGAGAAGGAATATGTTGAACGGCTTGGTAAGAATTGCAGGATTTTAGCATTAGCCATGCAGCTCTCTCCCTTGTTTGAGTCAAAAATTTCTGATAATTATATCGAAATGTTAGAATTAGCCGCACCACTTTGTGATATAGGAAATATTGGGATTTCCAAGGAAATTTTACAGAAAAGCACAGAACTGACAGCAGAAGAAACAGCTGTTGTGCAAAATCATACAAACATTGGTGCAAAACTCTTAATGGACATTTGTGGAAACAATGATTATAATGATTTTGTTAGCATAGCTGCTGATATAGCACAGTGTCATCATGAAAACTGGGATGGAAGTGGTTATCCGAATAAACTGAAAAAAGAAAAAATTCCGCTGGGGGCACAGATTGTTGCCGTTATGGAGCGGTATTGTACATTGACAGCGAAAGAGTCCTGTTCAAAGGAGGAGGCGCTGGCGATTATGGATAAAGAGTCAGGAATTAAATTTAATCCGGATATTTTTAAGATTTGTTATAAAATATCACGTCAACTATGCTAAATGCGTAAAAGATATTATTTTGACGGAGGGATGAACGGTGATTACAGATGAAGAATTTGGAAGAATAGTGTTCTATATGAAACAACGCTATGGTATTGACTTATCGCAAAAAAAAGTCATTGTAAATGGACGTCTGGAAAACTATATTAAGAGAAAAGGATGGAATAATTTTAATGATTTCATGAACGCCGTTGAAAATGACAAAAGCGGCAATGAGGAAAAAATGCTGGTTAACTTTTTAACCACGAATCACACCTATTTTATGAGGGAATTTGAGCATTTTGATTTTTTCAAGGGAACGGTGCTTCCATGGCTGAAAATGAAGGAACAAAGAAACAAGGATTTACGCATTTGGTGTGGAGCTGCTTCTACAGGTGAAGAACCTTATATGATAGCCATGGTTTTGGCAGATTTCTTTGGCCTTGAGAAAAACCAGTGGGATACTAAAGTTTTGGCTACTGATATTTCCACAAGAGCGCTACAGCAGGCCATGGCGGGAATTTATAGTACCGATCAGGTAAATAAAATGCCTGAGCAATGGAGAAGGCATTTCTTTAAAGCTCTTCCCGGAGGGCAGTTCCGGGTAAAGGATGAATTAAAGAAAGAAGTGATTTTCAGAAAGTTTAATCTGATGGATACTTTTCCGTTTAAGAAAAAAATGCATGTTATATTTTTACGCAATGTTATGATATATTTTGATGATCCAACTAAGCGGGAAGTGGTTCAGAAGGTGTATGATGCCTTAGAGCCAGGCGGTTACTTTTTTATAGGAACAACAGAAACAATTGACAGGGGTTCGACACCTTTCCAAATTGTTCAGCCGTCTATTTTCCGAAAGAGAGAGAGGTAGATAAAGGGTATGACACCAATTAAAGTTTTAATCGTAGAAGACTCTATTGTGTTTCGAGAGTTATTGGTTCAGAATCTGAGCAAGGATCCAGCAATACAGATTGTGGCAACTGCAAAGGATCCCTTTGAGGCACGCGATCTTATTTTGAAACATCATCCGGATGTTATGACGTTGGATGTGGAATTGCCTAGAATGAGTGGGATTGATTTTCTGCGGAAGCTGATTCCTCAATATCCGCTTCCGGTGGTAGTCATCAGTTCCTTAAGTGATAAGGTATTTGATGCGATGAATGCCGGAGCTGTGGATTTTGTAGCAAAACCGGCTGTTTCAAACCGTGCCCAGCTGGAAGATTTTATTCGGAATGAGCTTTTGGTTAAGGTAAAAATTGCTTCGACTGCTAAGATTAGTAATATAAAAAAGACGGTGATGAATCAACAGGGACAGCAACAGTATCTTTCTACCACCAGAAATAATTTGATTGTAGCAATAGGAGCATCTACGGGTGGTACGGAGGCAATTTTTTCTGTAGTAAAGGATTTTGGAACAGATATTCCCGGGATTGTCTGTGTACAGCATATGCCGCCTAAATTTACGGGAATGTATGCAAAGAGGTTGAACGACCAGTGTAGAATTCAGGTAAAAGAAGCGGAAACAGGAGACAGAGTGCTTCCCGGTCATATGCTGATTGCTCCGGGAGGAGACCGTCATATGAGACTTGTAAAAGTGAATGGCGTTTATCAGGTGGAAGTAAAAGGCGGTCCCAGAGTAAACGGACATTGTCCTTCTGTGGATGTTTTGTTTGATTCGGTTGCGCAGGTTGCAAAATCGGATGCCCTGGGGATTATTCTGACAGGCATGGGCGGCGATGGAGCGAAGGGACTGCTGAATATGAGAAGGGCAGGAGCGAGAACAATTGGACAGGATGAATCTACCTGCGTTGTATATGGTATGCCGAAAGTAGCCTATGATTTGGGTGCTGTGGAATATCAGGATAAATTAGGAGATATTGCAAAAAGAACATATGCATTGTTAAATAAAATGTAAAGGAGAAAAAATATGAAAATTCTACTGGCAGAAGACGATTTTGCAACGAGAAAGTTTATGTTAAACTTTCTGTCAAAGTACGGTGAATGCGATGTGACTGTAGACGGTATGGAAGCAGTAGATGCATTTATGATGGCTCTGGAGGATGGACAGCCGTATGATTTGGTATGTCTGGATATTATGATGCCGGTTATGGACGGATACCAGTCTCTGGTAGGCATCCGGAATCTGGAGAAGGAAAGAAATATTCCGGAGGATAAAGCTGTAAAGGTGATTATGACTACGGCATTGAATGAGGAAAGAAATGTCAAAATGGCTTTTGAACTTGGATGTACAATTTATTCCGGCAAGCCGATTGATCAGGAAAAATTTGAGCAGGCGCTTAAAAAATTGAATCTGATCTGATTGATAAAGCAAAATTAGAATACAGGAAAGGAGAAGGATATGGCTGAAGAATTTAACACAGATGGCATGCTTGATATGTACTTGTTTGAGAATGAACAGTTATTGGAACAGCTTCAGGAGAGAGTTCTTGAACAAAAGGATGCAGAATGTTTTGATGAAGAAAGCATTAATGAAATATTCAGAACTATGCATACAATCAAAGGCTCTTCCGGTATTATGATGTTTGATAACATAACGGCAGTGTCACACAAGCTTGAGGATGTATTCTATTATCTACGGGAATCGCATCCTGAAAATGTGCCGCATTTGGAACTGGTGGAGCATGTGCTGTCGGTGGAAGATTTCATTTCAAATGAAATGGAAAAAATCCGTAACGGAGATCCGGTGGATGGTGATGCCAGCGAAATCATTGAGGAGCTTAACAAGTTTCTTGAGAAAATTAAAAGCGGTGGAACCGTGGAGGGCAAAGAATCGCCTCCAGAGAATGTGCATGAGGAGCCGAAGCATTTTTATATTGCCCCGGTTGCTACCAGCGCCAGTCGTTTCTACAAAATTTATATTACCTTTTATCCGGAAACAGAAATGGCAAACGTGCATGCTTATAAGACTGTATATGCCTTAAAGGAGATAGCAGAAGATCTTTTATATTCTCCAGAAGACATTATATCAGATGAAAGTAGTTCAGAGATTATTCTGGAAGAAGGATTTAGGATTCTCCTTCAGGCACAGTGTTCCGAAGAAGAAATCCGTAATATCATTGGCATTGGTTATGATATTAAACAAGTAGATGTCTTTGAGTGTAAAGCGGAAGAATTTCTGCAGGGCTTTGAGTTTGGCGAACAGGAAGAGGAAGTAGTAATTGACCTGGATTCAAGTGTAGAAGATATTGAATCACGAGTACAGGAGCAATCCGGTGAAAAGGAAGAGAAAAAGGAAGAGAAACAACCGGAAAAACCACAGATTACACCAGGTGATTTTGTAATTAAATCCAGAGAACCAGGAAAACAGAAAAAGCTTGCAAAGGATAAAAACAAAAAGAATGCCTTTATCAGTGTCAATGTCAAGAAGATGGACCAATTAATGGATTTGATTGGTGAGCTGGTAATTTCAGAATCAGTGGTGTTACAGAATCCGGATTTGAAGGTTCCGGGACTGAATCTGGATCGTTTTAATAAGGCAGCGGCACAGTTGTCTAAGATTTCCACTGATCTTCAGGATGTAATTATGTCTATGCGAATGGTTTCCCTGACGAATACATTCCAGAAGATGAACCGGATTGTTTTTGATGTATCCAGAAAGCTTGGAAAAGATATTGAGTTTGAAACGATAGGCGAGCAAACCGAGGTAGATAAGAATATTATTGAGAAGATTTCTGATCCGCTGATGCATATTGTAAGAAATTCAGTAGACCATGGTATTGAAGAAAAGGAAGAACGTCTGGAAAGCGGTAAGAGCGAAAAAGGAAAAATTACTCTTTCCGCAAAAACAGAAGCCGGAAAGGTCTGGATTAGCGTTTCGGACGACGGAGGCGGTCTGGATAGGATGAAGATTCTTTCAAAAGCCAGACAGCAGGGCCTATTGGATGATAGTAAACCAGATGCAGCTTATAAGGATAAGGAAGTATATCAGTTGATTACTTTACCTGGTTTCTCCACCAATGAGAAGGTCACAGAGTACTCAGGACGTGGAGTGGGCATGGATGTTGTAGTCCAGAATATTCAGTCCATTGGAGGTACGTTGGATATTGAAAGTACTCCGGGAATGGGCACTACTATGAGCCTGAAGATTCCTCTTACGCTTGCAATTATTGATGGTATTGTCATGGAAATAGGCAAATCCTCTTTTGTATTAGAGACAGGTGTTATTAAAGAATTTGTGCGCGTAAAAGAAGATATGATGATATATGAACCTAACGGAGATGAGTATATTATGATTCGTGGGGAGTGTTATCCGGTACTCAGGCTGGGAAAATGGTACGGTTTGGAGAAGTATTGTGAATCTGTTGAAGATGGAGTAATGTTAATTCTTGAAGTAGAGAATCAAAGAATCTGTCTTTTAGTTGACAAGTTGGTTGGGGAACAGGAGATTGTTGTAAAGCCGATTCCTTCCTATATCAAAAAAGTCAAAGGATTATCCGGTTGTACACAGCTTGGAGATGGAAGTATTGCTTTAATCCTGGATGCTGCAGGATTAATGGAATAAAAATATAGAAAGGAACGGTAACGATATGGATGGGATAAACGAATTAAACAGATTGTCACCAGAACCCAATTCAAATGATGAAAACAGTGAAAAGGGTAAGTATATGACTTTCAAATCGGGCAATGAGTATTTTGGATTAGCGATTCAATATGTAAATGAAATTATCCAAATGCAGGAAATCACAGCAATTCCTGAAACAGAGGATTATATCAAAGGTCTTATCAATCTGCGTGGAAAGGTTGTCCCTGTAATTGACGTAAGGCTACGTTTTAAACAGGAACCGCAGGAGTATAATGATAGAACCTGTATTATTGTCATTAATGTAAAATCATCTGTAGTAGGACTCATTGTTGAAAAAATTGCAGAGGTGGTTGAGATTAACGAAGACAATATACTCCCACCGCCTAAAATTGGTCATGCAGACAAGGTACAGAACAAATATGTTTATGGTATTGGTAAGGTAGGAAATGCCGTAAAATTATTGCTTGATCCGGATAAATTGTTGAATGATGAGGATTTATCGATTGTAGAGCAGGTAAACGATACTAATTTAGACGAAGAAGGAGAGGTATAGTTATGAAAGACATGAAGATGAAAACAAAAATGATTATAGGTTTTGCGATTCCCATTATACTTACAATTATTAATGTAATGGTAGGGATGTCTTCCGTGAGCAGAATCAACGATTCCGTAGCTTCAATGCAAAAAGAACAGGATGCAGCAGTTGAGCAGACAATGAAGGATATCGGTGCAGATGAATCGAAAGCTAAAATTTTGATGGAAACTATCGACAGTGTAAGTACAGAAGGCATGGAAAGTATTAATAAGAGTGCTAATATTTCTAATTATGTCAGCTTTGCAATGATTATCTTTTCTGTTATTATTACCGTTCTGATTGCTGTTTCTTTGATAAAAGCTATCAATAAATCTGTTATGCAGTTATCCAATGCGGCACGGGACATTGCTATGGGCCGGGTGGATATTGAACTGGTCAAGTACCATAATGATGAGTTTGGTGAATTAGTTGACAGCTATCAGGAAGTAATTAATAATACAAAATATCAGGCTAAGATTGCCGATGAAGTGTCAAACGGTAATCTTACAGTACAGGTTGATGTTAAGTCTGATGAAGATGTGTTAGGAAATGCCTTGAAGAAACTGGTTGCAGATAATCTTCATGCATTATCCAATATCAGTGATGCCGGCTCTCAGGTTACTGTCAGCTCTTCCCAGGTGGCAAGTGCAAGCCAGGCATTGGCACAGGGCTCTACTGAGCAGGCAAGTGCAATTGAAGAGATTACAGCATCAATTGATGAGATTGCAGAAAAGACGAAAGGAAATGCAGAAGAAGCCAATTCTGCTGCAAATCTTGTAGCCCGTGCAATTAAAGATGTGAAACAGGGAAATAAGCAGATGGAGGATATGATGACTGCGATGCAGGATATTAACAAGTCATCTGAAAGCATTTCCAAAATTATTAAGACAATTGATGATATCGCATTCCAGACCAACATTCTTGCATTAAATGCAGCAGTTGAAGCAGCAAGAGCAGGAGAAGCAGGAAAAGGCTTTGCGGTTGTAGCAGAGGAAGTTAGAAGTCTGGCTGCCAAGAGTGCAGCTGCATCGGGTGAGACCGCTGAATTAATTGAGGAATCAATTGAAAGGGTTAATGCAGGTTCTAAGATTGCGGATGAGACTGCAAAAGCGATGGAAGAAATTGCCAGAGTTGTACAGGAGAGTGAATCGATTATTAACAGCATTGCAGAATCCTCTAATTATCAGGCAACTGCAGTAGCCCAGATTGAGCAGGCAATCACACAGGTATCCCAAGTCGTACAGACGAATTCTGCTACCAGCGAGCAATGTGCGGCAGCCAGCGAAGAGTTATCTAACCAGGCATCCAGAATGCGGGAAATGCTTTCCATTTACAATCTGGGTTCTGGAAGCAATTCTACTTATAGCAGCTCTTATAATAGTTCCACATCAGCTTCTAATGAGCAGATTATTTCTCTTGGAGATGATTTTGGTAAATATTAATGTAAATGAACTATATTATATAATTAATTAACAAAATGCCTGCGGCAGGGATACCTTCCTGCCGCAGGCAAAATTTTTAATCATTTGATACGCAATCTAAACGGATACTGTTATCCTCCAAAGTTCCGGTAACCTCATAATTATAGGTTACCCCCTCCAGTTCAACTGTACCGCTGCATTTACCATCTGCAAAATCCTCTGTAATATCAATCCTTTTCAGATTATCACCAATTACCAGATAAATCTTATCATCTTTACTAACTAATGAAGTTTCTTTATCGGCAGAGTCTGTTATCATTACCTGGTCAGATTCGGATGCATCACTACCTGTTATTATCATATAAGATTCTTTTCCATCAATTTCACGAGTTACTTCTCCAACTAGTGTATCTCCCTCCTTATGCATGGTCATATCCAATTCCTGTTTTTCACCATTAACATAAAAGGTTACCTTTTGAATCCATGTGTCACCGGTTGCTGCATAGCAGATTCCGTTCGATACAATCAGACAAACCGCCAGGACTGCCACTACCGAAACTGCATATCTTAATTTGTTCTGTCTTTTAATTGTTGTTTTTTCCATTTTCATATCCCTGACCTTTCCAAGCACTGCGGCTGGGACATGAACTTCATTAAATGTGTCCGTATAAAATTCTTTATTATTCATTTTTCCAATCCTCCTTAAGCCGCTGCTTTAACTGCTTTCTTGCACGAACAAGCTGGGTTCTTACTGTTGCTTCCCTGATATGTAAAATTTGCGAAATCTCCTTTGTGGAATAGCCCTCGTAATAGAACAGGTGTACAACGACTCTGTATTTTCTGGGAAGCTGCATAACCGCATAATATAAATCACTTTTTTCTTCTGTGGTAAATTTCGGCTCCTGTTCTATTTTATCGGTAAAATCCACATGCTTTCTCCAAAAGGATGACCAAAGACTGTTACACTCATTTATCGCCACCCGGATTAGCCATTTTCTAATATGTTCTTCGTCCTGAAAGTTTACTTCTTTTATTAGAAGCTTCATAAATGTGGTCTGTACTACGTCTTCTGCATCCGGCTTTGATTTCGCATAACTGAGAGCCACGCGATATACGATATCCGTATACTGATTCACGATTCTGCTATACTCTTCATCGTTCACAGTCATACCTCCTTGCTCGTGTTGTTCATATTGAAAGGCCCTTTCAATATATGAACGAATGAAAATCAGAAAATGTGACAAAATAAAAATTTTTGTATGAGTTGTAAAAATTTATAAGACCATTATGAAGGAAAATGACGCAAAAAAAAATAAATAATTTTCAGATAGCAGATAACACATTCTGTTATCTTTTTTATATAATAAATATAGTATTTATATTTAGAGGTATCCCTTATGACCTGTGAAGAAATGATATATAGCAATGATTATTCCGATTTTTCAATTAATTATGTAGGGGAATCAGTAGAAACGGGTGAAATAAACCGCACCGGCTGTCTGAATCCTATTGGAGGAAAAATTGCAATTATTCACATTCCACGTACCCAATCGTATTTAACAAACCTGGAATCTGCACCTTATTCCTTTGTACCAAAATTGTTCGGACTAATGGATTCTTCTAATATGGAGGCAATTGGTGTGAAACAGGTACAAAACCCCAATAATATTGGATTAAATGGAAAAGATGTGATAGTTGGTTTTATTGATACAGGAATTGATTACACAAATTCTTTGTTCTTAGATGCCAACGGAAATACCCGGATTGGAGTAATCTGGGACCAGACCATCCGGGAATCCGAACGAAGCAGTGAAGTGCCAAAGCCTTATTATGGAACCACCTTTTCAAAAAGCCAGATAAACAATGCACTGCAAAGTGAGAATCCCTATGAAATTGTTCCTTCAAGAGATGAGAACGGACATGGAACATTTATGGCAGGAATTGCAGCGGGAGGAAAAAATGGTGAAAATGATTTTACGGGAATAGCAACTGGGGCAGAACTGGCAGTAGTAAAGTTAAAGGAAGCAAAGCCATATTTAAAAGATTATTTTGGTGTACCGGAAGGTGTACCAGCTTACCAGGAAACGGATATTATATATGCCGTGCATTATTTATTAAAATATGCCGAACAAAGAAGACTTCCTATTTCCATTTTTATTGGTTTAGGAACCAGTAATGGTGGTCATCTGGGATTAACCTTTTTAGAGAGATATCTGAATATTATTTTAGAGAATGCAGGAATTATAGTAAGCGCACCGGCAGGAAATGAGGGAAATGAAAGGCTGCATTATTCCGGTGAATTAAAGGAAAATGCAGAATATGAAGAGGTGGAATTAAATGTAGATGGGGGACAGGATATTTTAACAATTGAATTTTGGGGAAATGTGCCAACTACTTTTGCAATCAGTATTACTTCACCCCAGGGCGACCAGATTGAGAGAATTCCTCCGAGATTCGGACAGGAAGAGATAATCCGTCTGCCTATTGCAAAATCAACAGTATATGTAGCCTATCAGCTGGTGGAGACATACTCAGGGGAGGAATTGATTTTCATCCGTCTGACAAATCCTACTCCCGGTATTTGGAAATTCCAGGTTTATGCAGATGAGGGAAAGCAGCGTACCTTTAATATGTGGATGCCTTTAAGACAGTTTTTGCGTCCTTCCACTTATTTTTTAAGGGCAGACCCGGAAAATACCATTACCGTACCGGGTAATGCAGAGCTGGTAATGACAATGACGGCATATAATCATTTAAATGGCAGTATTTATGCCGCAGCAAGCCGGGGATATAATGCAAGGGAGCAGGTAAAACCGGATTTAGCCGCTCCCGGAATCAATATAACTGGTCCCGGTCTTAGAAATAATTTTGTAACAAAAACAGGAACATCCGTGGCGGCGGCACATAGTGCGGGAATAATGGCACTTTTTTTACAGTGGAATTTTGAAAATGATGAATTTGGAGTATTTTATGCAGGTCAGATAAAAAGCATTTTTTTAAGAAATGCGGTCAGAGACCCGGGGTTTGAATATCCGAACGTAATCTGGGGATATGGTATAATGAATATCGAAAATGTTTTTGACAGCTTCCGGGTGGCAAGCTATTTCATATAAATTATGAAAATATTGCGGCTAAAACACTATTGATAAATACAGCGAGAGCGTTTATTATTGATGTAGCAGGTTTCGCAATTATTTATATAAAAAACAACAGAGAGGAAATTATTATGATTAAATTAATTGTATCCGATATGGATGGTACATTGTTTAATTCAGAACAAAAAATATCACCTTTAAATCTTGCAGCCATCCGGGAAGCAAATAAACAGGGTGTCCGTTTTATGATTGCAACTGGAAGAAGTATGGACACAATTGGTCCGACAGCCGACCAATATGATTTAAAATGTGGTTTTATTTTATTGAATGGCGCAGAAGTAAGAGATGAAAGCAGAAGTATAATCAGCACCATCAATATTGACTATAATAGGATTCAAGAACTGGCAGATAAGTTGGATAGACAGGGATATATTCCCGAGTATATGACAGACCAGGGGGCTCAGATTTGTGGAAATAGAGAGAAAATGGAGCTTAATATGGGTTACCGCATGCTATGTCTTGACCGCAGTCATACTTTAACCTTAGAAGAGGCCATTGAACAGGGAAAAACCAGTGTGTTTATGGATGCTTTAACAAGAAATGATACAATAGAGGATATGTTGAATAAGAATTTGGAAATTCGTAAAATAATTGTATTCAATCCAGATGCAGAACGGAATACAAAAAACAGGCTGGAATTAGTGAGAGCCTTTCCAGAGCTGTCCATTCTTTCTTCTTATCCGGAAAACATTGAGATAAATGCAAAATATGCCCAGAAGGGATATGGACTTCAAAATGCAATAGAAAAGCTGGAAATTAAAAAAGAAGAGGTTGCAGTATTTGGTGATGGATTAAATGATTTATCTATGTTTGAATTATTTCCGAATTCCTTTGCCCCGGCTAATGCGGAATCCGAGATTAAGGAGATGGCAAAAGAAATCATTCCCTCTAATAATGACGATGGTGTGGGAAAGAAAATATTTGAATTATTATATAAGAACCGGGAAGAAGAGTTATTTTAATAGAATTTCGCAATTACCTAAATGAAATTAATAACAGGAGGAAAATATGAGAGTACTTCATACAGATGAGATTGTGAAAAATGTCAGGGATATGTGCATAGAAGCAAATTTACACTTATCAAAAGATATGGAAGAGGCAATCCATAAAGCAAAGGAAAATGAAACCGGACAGCTTGGAAAGCAGATTCTTGGACAGCTATGCGAAAATATGAATATTGCGGCGGAGGATGAAATCCCAATCTGTCAGGATACGGGAATGGCAGTTTTTTTTGTAAAAATTGGACAGGACCTGCATATTGAAGGGATGGATTTAACGGCAGCCATAAATGAGGGTGTCAGACAGGGCTATACAGAAGGATATCTTAGAAAATCTGTAGTAAAAGACCCATTGCTTCGGGAAAATACAAAGGACAATACACCAGCTATTATCCATTATGATATTGTTCCAGGTGATAAACTGGAAATATTAATTGCACCAAAGGGCTTTGGCTCTGAAAATATGAGCCGTGTATTTATGTTAAAACCGGCAGACGGAGCAGAAGGCGTAAAGGAAGCCGTTTTACAGGCGGTTTTAGATGCAGGGCCAAACGCATGTCCGCC
>ULOF01036071.1_pt1 | contig 24688 bp, 17 predicted proteins | sample 1952371 | NCBI WGS metagenome assembly ULOF01 (sample SAMEA4835597, study PRJEB28245) | human gut metagenome | biome: gut microbiome; material: fecal sample | place: Denmark | collected 2008 | reverse complement strand
GTAAGCTCGGCTGTAAGTAACGTGAAAGAGTCCAACACGCGGACTATTTCACGTTGTACCTCCAGAGGAGGTACAGGGAGCTTAATCTTATTAAGTACTTTTTGTGTTAGACTTGGTACACCACCAGCCGTATTATATTGTTCCAAATGTTCTTTCTGTAGGCAAAAATATACATATCTTGGAATCACTTGTTTTATATCAATTTCTGTATAAAATATCGTATCTACATTCCAAAATGGTTCTTCCACATAGTATAATTTATCAATAGAGCCTTTTCTTGGAATCAATACTGATGGTTTATTATATACATAATCAGACACATACGTCATAATCCCTCCAGATCCATATACCGGGTACCTACCTTCTGTAAGGCTCTTATAGTCTTTGCCGTTTTTGATTGTCAATATATCTTTTAACTCTCTATATTCCACACCATTAGGGCAAAACTCTGCAATCAATTCATCAAATTTGTTCATGCTTTAGTCTCCTTGCTCAAAACAGCCTGTAATCTTTTTGAAAGTTTTTGTTTTAAGTCTTCATCGTTTTCATAAAGTATAATATTATCCCCACTTACATCGAAGTGAACTCTTTCATTATCAAAAAAACTTCGATTACAAGTTAGAATTAATTTAATCGGATGATTACATAACTGTAGTCCTCTGGCGATTCCTGCTTCGTAATAAACGCCACCACGGTTACCCGTCAGATCCGCAATCAAAGCAAGCGAATCCGTTATTTCAGCAGTAATTTCTCCGATAATAGATCCATTGAATTGTTTCTCATCAATTCTCATCACTGAATAATTCAACGACTGAATAACAGGCTTATATACTTGTTCGTATGTAGATGCGTTTTTTTCAGAAAACATCATTGCAACAAATATCTGATTTCTTTTTGTTATCGATGGAATAGATACCTTATCATATTTTTTCTTATACAGTTGCCGCAATAATGCCACTAAATTTTCACAGCGTCGGAAAGCATCCCCCTGTTTTTTTATGCCGTCAATAAGCGTCCATGCTTCCTCGTTCCTTTCATTAATTTCTTCTAAAAATGCCTCAACCTCATAAACCCATTCACTAACATTAGGCTGTTTGGGATTATCAATCAGTTTTTTTAACGCTTCTTTTTCATTCATTATTACACCTCAATTTCTGCGATGATTTTATCAATTTCATCACGGAGTATCTGCTCACGAGCAACAATTTCTTTTATTTCTGCATTCAGTTTCACGATGTCAATTTTTTCTCTCCCGTCTTCTGCTTCTACATATGTTGAAACAGAGAGATTAAAATCATTACTTTCTATATCATCATAAGAAACTAATTTTGAAAAGTGGTCTATATCTTCTCTTGATGAAAATACCTCCACCATTTTCTTTATATTATCTTCTGTCAATTTATTGTTATTTGTGACCTTAATACACTCATCTGTCGCATCAATAAACAATACCTTATTATCTGACTTACCCTTCTTCATTACCATAATACAAGTTGCAATTGATGTCCCAAAGAAAAGATTTGCCGGCAATTGAATGATACAATCGATATAGTTATTCTCCACAAGATATTTTCTAATTTTCTGTTCTGATCCACCTCGATACATAATTCCCGGAAAACATACAATAGCAGCAGTCCCGTTTGGTGCAAGCCATGAAAGGCTGTGCATGATAAATGCCAAATCTGCTTTGCTTTTTGGTGCAAGTACTCCAGCAGGAGCAAATCTAGGATCATTAATAAGAAGCGGATTATCATCCCCTTCCCACTTGATAGAGTATGGTGGATTTGAAACGATAAGTTCAAATGGTTCATCATCCCAATGCTGTGGATTTGTAAGTGTATCCTCGCATTCAATATCAAATTTATCAAATCCAATATCATGCAAGAACATATTGATTCGACAAAGATTATATGTAGTGATATTAATTTCCTGCCCATAAAATCCGTTTAATACAGCATCTTTACCGAGAATTTTCTCTGCTTTAAGGAGAAGGGAACCAGATCCACAAGCCGGGTCATATACTTTATTCACTGTCTTCTTTCCAACAGTACCTAACCTTGTAAGTAATTCTGAGACATCTGCAGGAGTGAAAAATTCTCCACCCGATTTTCCTGCATTTGATGCATACATTGTCATAAGGTATTCATAAGCATCTCCAAAAGCATCTATATCATGGTCTTTTACAGAACCCAATTTCATATCAGCAATTCCATCTAGCAATTTTTCAAGTCGCTCATTTCTTTTCGCCACAGTAGACCCCAACTTATTGCTGTTAACGTCAAAATCTGCAAATAGACCTGAAAAACTCCCTTCTGATGCACTTCCCTGTGCTGAACTTTCTATATTATTAAAAACCATTTCTAAAAGTTCATTTAAATTTTCTTTTACATTTTTCTCTTTATTCTGTTTGTCTATAAATGTTGCCTTTTTATCTTTACATTTACTGTGAACATTACAAAATAACTGGCTTGGTAAAATAAAAAATCCTTTTTCCTCTACTAATCCAGCTCTAGCCTCTTCTGCATCGATATCCTTCATTTTTGCATAATCAAAATCTTTGTTTCCAGCTTCAATTTCGCCTTCATTAACATATGCTGTAAGATTTTCAGATATATATCTATAAAACATCATGCCAAGAACATAGTTTTTAAAATCCCAACCATCCACAGCACCCCTAAGTTCATCTGCAATAGCCCAAATAGCACGATGCAGTTCTTCTCTTTCCTGTTCCTTTTTATTATCGATTGCCATCGTTTTTTCCTCCAATTGCCGTTATTTGTCTGCATTAGCTCTTTGACCACTTTCAATCCAATCATCTACTTCAGACACTCTGAATTTATATTGTCTTCCAACTTTGTGAAATGAAATAGTATCTTTTTTATCCAAGAGCGAACTGTATCTTTACTCACTCCAAGACGATTTGAAATTTCTTCGAGACTTAGCCATCTTTCTACCGTATCCATTCTAACCTCCTTACTGTCCTAAAATATGGACACCTAATTCAATCCACTTCTATGTTTTTCAATCTTCAGTTTTTTATGATACTCTTTTAGACGAAGAAACATTTTATATGTATTTTCACTATTTTCAGTAACATTCTGAATAACTCCATTAAACTCATCCGGCTCAGTCGTCAGATAATATCCCTCAATAGTAATTTGCCTTCCGAACCGGATTAATTCTCTATTCTCATCCACCAAATATGCATCTTGCTTTCCTTCTTTATGCTCTTTCCAGAAATACTCATAAGCTCCCATTGGTTTAGAATCAATCAGAAGACATCTCTCATCCTCAACCTTTGTGTCTTGCCCAATTACCATTCCTGTAATCTCTGCATCTTCTGGTAACTGTAACCCTTTTAATTCTCCATCTTTTACAGAACATTCTTTTGTATACAGTGAAAAAGCAAAATCCGGTGTTTCCCCCATATCTCGCAATATATAATTTAACAAGATAGTTCTTGGGTAGTTTTCTTCTTGCGGATAAAGAACTTTGTACACCTCCAAATTCTTCATCATAAGATATTGTACCGCCTCATTAATGCTGACAACCGTTACATCATCAAAACAAGTGCGAAGAAAATTTCTAAATGATTCCTTATCATCCTTATTCTTAAATATATCATCAAGAAATGGGAGCAACACCTTATATCTAAATTTCTCCCTTGATAATTTGCAAAGCATATCCAAAGCTTCAAAACGAGCCAATTTTGTATATGATGTTTTCTCTAATGATTGTAAAAGCAGAACCACCTCGTCTTCTGGTGCTTGCGAATAATACTCTGCAAATAAGCATTCTTGAAATCCGGGATCAATATAAAAAATATCAAATTCCTTCTCATACATAATGCAAGCGGTTGAGCATACATCGTGCTTAAAGTTTTTATTATTCATCTTATAAGGATTTTTAAATCCCTTATAAGATTTCAACTGATTGAAGTACTCTTCAAAAGTTCTGCTATCAAGTTCAAGAACCCCATCTTTATATGTCAAAGCACAAAATTCCTTAAATACAGTAGTAAACTGCTCTGCATCATCCACACTCATGAATACCCTGTCATATGGTTTCTTATTGTCATCATGCCCTGAAACAAGTGCTTCAAATGTTACCTTGTAGAACAACGATGGGTCTGCATTGAATCTACTATACTGTGGGTACTTCATCGTTACATAGGTCAGCAACAGCGGATGCGATACAAACACTCCATTCTTCTTCAGAAAGCCATTGTTTATGTATTCAAGAACTGTATCCCTTGCTCCTGTTTCTCCCTGATACTCCAAAATCTTATCAATCAATTCTAATGATTGCTTTTCTTCAAATGGCCACACATACAATTTCATAAACTGATTTATGCCTGTCAAAGAATCATTCTGTCTTGATGTAATCACAATCTGTACCTTATCGTACTTTGTAACAAAATCTTTCAGTTTCTGTAAGAACGAGTTTATATCTGATGGGTCAATCTCATCGAATCCATCTAGCAGCAACTGACATTTTCCAGCAAGCAAAAGACTATTTGCATCCGCTTCGCTAAAAGACTCTCCTGTTGCAGACACCGTTTCCACAATATACTGCAGAATTTCATGACTCTGCTTAAAATGTCTTAATTCAAGAAATATTGGCAGAATTCCAGTATTCTCATACTCCTTTGCAGATGTAAGAAAGAGGTGCTGCAACATCAACGATTTTCCACAACCACCACTTCCTATTAAAAGGGTTCGCAGATTATCCAATCCTCGATTACTAAACATATCCCTCAACTTTCTCATATCGGGATTTTCAAGAAAGGCACATTTTATTCTCACTTTATCTGCAAATACTCTTTCCTTCTGACCAATCGTGTTACAAACAAAAAACTTATCCAACGGAACTTCATCACCACCGATGAGTTTCATTACATTGTATCGTTTGGAGGCTTTATCAATGTATCGTGAAAATTCCGTCTGAATCTCGCTTGCAAAATACACCTCTTCAAAGACACTATCTGCCTCATTCTTTGTTTTCTTACTCTTTGCAAACTCGCACATCTGTCTGGCTACAGCAATTGCCAGCATATGTTTATCAATCTTTTTTCCTCTAGGTATCGTTACGTTTAACTTCTTTGCAATAAGAGGCAAAACGTCTTCATTGATTTCATCCTCTAATAGTTTTACATATTTTTCTTCACGATAGTCTTTCTGAAACCTTTTCCATACCGCCGATTTCTGTCCTGTCTTTCCATAGAACCACTTGTTATATGTACTAATGTTATCCGGCAATATTCCATCAGTTGATTCATCACTCCAACCTAAAGTGATAATAGTTTCAGCTATTCCTCCCTGTGAAGTAACGGAGTTCAGACCAAACTCCACGGTATTCTTCTTACTCTCTTCTTTAGATATGTAAAACGCATTACATATATCACTGTAAATCAAACTTTTTATCCTTCTTTCCGCATAAAGCCAAAATCCAATTAAAAAGCCAAAGGCAAGCCAACCAACAAGCCAATGTACACTCTTGATAAGCCAATTCCCAAGCAATGTAGGATATCTAGCAAAAATCTATAATAGAACCATAGAGATGAGGTACTAAAAACCACTTCTCTTAATCCTACAAGTTTTGATTTATTAAAACTTAGTCCCATTTATTTATACATAAATAATTATACAGTATGAGGGTCGTTTTTACAATCCAAACTTATGGTTTTGTCCCCGGCGAGGACAAGCAAAATTAGCTTCTATCGCGAATCTCTCTACCCGATCAGTAGTGTTCCGAAGTGAAGCGATAGACACAAGTTAATAACAGCCAGAGTCATCGGAAGACCTGGTCTACCAATCAACTGAAATGGTTAATCCCTTTCGGATGGCAGACTGCGGTCTTTTTTCTGGCTTTCCAATAGGAGTTCTCCATTTCGCAATGAGCCGAAGGAGGGCTCCTATTATGGCAAACACTGTAAATGTACAGACAAACAACGCAACTCAGTCAACAACAGCAACTAAGGTTAAGGCAAATGTCAAGAACCCAATCTACTATCAAATTGAGGACGGAGACATCGAAACAATCAAGTACTATGAAGGCATCGGTGTTCCAGTTCGCACAATTGCATTCCCTGGCAGACCTGCTCATCTTTATGCGCTAATTGAAGCCAAGGACAAAGCCGAGGCAGATACTATGAATCGTGTACTTGGAAATATGCACAAGGAAGAAATACGTGCTATGAAGAAGATTCTCGATAATGAGGCATCATATGACCAGTTACTTGAAGACGGATATGACCCTGCATCCGATAAGAGTGACCCATCAGAAATCGTGATTGGTCTTGCTGTTACCAAGGCACTCTTTGAAGAGGTAGAAAAACTCTCTGAAGAAAAACAGCGTATTTGCCAGATGATTGGCGAGAAAAAGTCAGAGCGTGAAATGGCATCTGAACTTAAGATTGCACAGACAACTTTGCACGATAGAAAAGCAAAGACATTAAAAGAAATCTCTATCACCTTAAAAGAATATAAGTAATAAAGAGTCTTTGATTTATTTCCCGGAGCTGGTGGTTTTCCATCAGCTCTTTTTCGTATTCACAGATAACTTTTTAACGATTTCCCTTGAACCTTTTAACGATCACTACCAATACTACTCGACATCACAATAATGTACAAAATATGGTTTGCATCCCGTCATTCGTAGTAATACCGTAGTCCGTTTTTTCCTGACTAAACACCCTCTACCAAGATATGCCGTACTATGCCCAAGTATGGGGACTATATTCAACCCTTTAACATTTACACAACAATTTCGGTAGTCCTGCCGTGGCAGACAAATAATACTTTTATCATAAACGAAAATCCTCCTAAAATGCCGTATTCTGCCCCGATTTGCCGCAGTTTGCCAACTATAAATTTTGCTCTGAGATTGTTAAATTTGTCACAGAATAAGCAAAACGGGGCAAATTGAGGCCATGGAACGTAGTAAAATCGTAGTAAGAATCGAGGTGTTTTACTACTCCTATAAATCAATAGAAGAAATTTTTACACAACACTAAAATAGTCATTCATACTGATTGTGCTTGAACTTGACTTAATGTTCGGTTTCCCATTCTCTGCAACCAGACTCGGAAACAATCCAATCTGAGGATGAATCTGGCTATATACTTCTTCAAATAAGTCAACAAGTGCATCAAAATAAGCACAACATTCATTATAAACATCCTTAATTTTAAATCGTTGTCCTGTATCAGTACAATCTTCATATCGGAATTTTTCTCCTTGAATATATTCAAAGTCTATGGATAAATCATCTACATAATCATACTTTACTTTTCCCACTTCCACACTCGGATTATCTTTTTCTACAATTCCTTGTTCAAAACGAACTCCTATACCTGCTTGTCGTAAATTAGTTACTTGTCCATTTATATTCAGATTAAATTCATATGGCTCATATAGCTCCTCAAAACTCAAAGCATGATTGTGCTTCAATGTATTGCACAGGGAGCGAACAGTAAAAGGTTTACTATCCTCTTCTATGTACTTAGTAGAAAAATCTCTTATTTTTTGCTCTAATGAGTTAGATACAGATTGCAAATACGTTATCACCTTTTCCAGTTTGCAATCTTGTGTATTCCTAATTATCTCATTCCTATTCCTTAACTGACCTGTTCGAAGCGATGCACCTCTATTAAATTTCGCCCATATTCTATAATAAAACCACGGGATTTGAAGCAATAAATCAAAGGAATTATTCAAATCCTCTATAGCATGGCGGAGATGAATAACCCTAGCAAAGTTTTTCCCCAGCTCATCACTCGGAGAATTTTCAATATATGATAGCGAAAAACGTGCCATAGTCATCGTATCTCTTGCATCATTAAATTTCTTTATTGCAATTCTCCCATCATTTCCTGGAACATCCATATAATATTCCACTGAATATAAATCATCAAATCTTAATTCTTTCATAACGTATCCCTTCTATATTTGCTACTACACAATTAAAAATCACAGTATATTTTACCATAAACCAATGGATTTTTGGAGTAGGGAATATAGAAAAAACGCCCTGCCGAAGCAGAGCGCCAATGTTTTCTTTCTATTATTAAATTGCCCGGAACATTTTCTGCGATACGGGATTTTCTCCTTTGACCTTTTCCAGTTCCTTTCTGGCATCCGCCAGTTCTTCCATCCGTTTCAATTCATCAGCGGCATCCTCCAAACCAAGATGCGTGTAGGTATTCAGCGTTACACCAATATCCGAATGCCCCATCAAATACTGGAGTGTTTTGAGATTCATGCCGGACTTCGCCATGTTGCTGCAATAGGTATGGCGGCAGACGTGGGGAGTGATATTCGGCATCTGCACCCGGTAGATGTCATTGTACCACTTGACCATGTGGTTAACGCGGTGTTCCCAATGCATGGTCACCAGCAGAAATCCCTCTTTATTCATCAAAAAATCCGATGTGACCATCCACCATCTTTTCAAATTCCGGTTAAAATTTAGACTATCAGCCCTAGAACTTTAGGAAATGATATATATTAAATGTCTTTCTTTTTTAACTTATTCTCTTTATCCGTAATAAAATAATTTATCCATAAATAATCAAGCAAAATGCCTGTAATAAATATCTTTATTCCACCGCTCTCGTTACTTATAAGCAATATAAAACTTACAGTTGTTCCCCAAACCGTATATAGTTGAAGTCTCTGTTTTACAAATGATATTTCCAGATTTTCTGGATTTACATATAAATGAAATGTAAAATAAAAGAAGCTAAACGCAAAAAAAATTACGCAAAACAATATTTCCAAATTAGGGAAGTGTATTTCCTGTTCCAATATAAGTTGAATATCAAAAACTATAAAAACAATAATATATTCTATATTAAGAGAAATAATAACTCCATATATGTATGATAAATGAGTCATACTTTGTAATAATTGTCTTGGATTATCATATTTACCTTTTGATATAAAATGTATAAATTTTGTACCTGAATTTAAATACATAAGTAAACATAGCAACCCAAATATCACAAAAGAAAATAATACCATTTTCAATGCAATTGTCTCGTTAAACTTTATAATAATTAATCCAATTATAAATGGTGTCAAGAACGCAATCACAGCATGTTTAAATCCCCATTTTGTCTCTGCCATACAATAGTCCATCATCTTTGTGTAATTTTTTACCATTATCAAAATTAATTTTTCCACTTCATATTCCTTTCGTATATTCTTACTTGTTTTTAGATTGCTCATTTTTGCACAAGACAAACGAAATGATGTATGATGAGTAATAACAATTGTAGTAAAATTGTAGTAGGAATGGGGTGTTTTACTACTATCCAACTTAACATCTCTTATTGCTTATTTCCACCTATCAATTATCCAAGCTTTTCTCATTCAGCAAAAAATCATAGACACTCATAACCAACACCCCATCGTCATTGTAATACGGTGCAGATGCATCTTTCGTAATGATAATCTTTTTGAAGAAATCGCCAGTCAGCATTAAGGAGCGCTGCTCTTGTTCCATCTTTGCCTGGTCCGGAATCGCATAAGCCGATTGGATATAATAGCGCTTAGAGCCTTTATTGCAAACAAAATCAATTTCCAGTTGCTTGTGGATTCCGTGACCTTTTTCATTTGTTTTATTCATAATGATAACGCCCACATCCACATTGAAGCCCCGTATCTTCAACTCATTGAAGATGATATTCTCCATAGTATGAGTTTCTTCCATATCATGATCCTTCTTTCTAATGAAAATTTTTGCGAGTTATCGCAATTTCATGCAGTGGAATTTATTTGAGAAACCCTCATCCAGAGCTACAACACTTCAAAAACTGAAACCAGACCATATTTTGTACCAGCATACGCAGGTTATGGATACCTTCATCATCTGTCAAAACCTCTTTCGGGGTATTGCCATGCACCAAATTTCAATAGCGTGAGGAAATGACCGGCATATGCCCCATAGAAAAAAATCATTCTTCCCCTCCTATTCATTCCCGCACCTCCACAACATTTTCATTTCTCCAACATTGCCAAATAACTATCTAACCTTGTATTCACATACCCAGCAAACAATTTTTCCATCGCATCCAGATTATGCTTTATGTGATATTCATCAAAAGCATTATAATAAGCAATCCGATCTGTAAATTTAATGTCAATCGGTGGGTACCCAGCTTTCATCAACTCCAGATTCACAAGCAGTCGTCCCGTCCGTCCATTTCCGTCGATAAAAGGGTGGATACCCTCAAACTCAATATGAAACCGTGCAAGCCGCGGAATAATGTGTTCTGTACTGTTTCTATAAGACTCCAGCAACTGCTCCATCTTAGGTTGGAGCAGATACGGCTGCACCGTTTCATGCTTTGCGCCCATGATTCTTACTGGAACTCTTCTGTAAACACCACGGTCATCCTTTTTATCGGCCAATACCAGATAATGGATTTGCTTGATAATACTCTCCGATAACGGAACCTGTTCTCTCACCAAGTCCTGCACAAAACCAAAGGCTTCTTTATGCCCGACCGCTTCCATGTGGTCTTTCAGAGATTTCTGATTAATCGTCAGACCACGCAATACCATATCTGTCTCCCGCAGGGTCAATGTATTTCCCTCAATTGCATTGGAATTATAAGTGTATTCGACCACAAATTCCTCTGTCAGTCGTTCTACCTCTCCCTCTGTCAAAGGCCGTCGAGAATCCAGTTCGATTTTTTTTCTGTCAATCATTTCAAGCAGACTCTCTGCTGTTTTATATCTACCATCCTCCGGTTTTTTCGCATCTGCAGGGATTTTCCAGCTACGTCCTTCACGGGTAACACCCGGAATCTTCCCCCCGGAACATAAAATACGAACTCTTCTATCTGAAATGCCCCATTTCTCTGCTGCCTGCTTCACTGTCATGTACATAAATCTACACCTCTCTTCATACAGTAGTATACCCGATTATCGGAACAATAACAATGGTATCGGAACAATATTTTTCTTTTATCGGAACAATGCAAAAGTCTGAGAGGATATTTTATTCTTGTAGCCAAGCCTTAAGAGTGATAAAATACTAGATTGGAAATCAAAAAAATATTGAGGACGGCATCAGTGATTAGCCATCTTACAATTACCAATATATATATATCATATAGGGAGGAAATCTACATATGAATACGAAAGCCAAAAAATCATTACAGGAAATCATATATGTCTTAATTCTTTTACTAGCTATTATTGTATTATTTTTCTGGTATACCACACAAAATCGTACCCGTATGGAAGAACGAAATAAAACTTACGCTGCCGACTCAGCACAAATGACGGCGAACCGCATAGATGAAGAATTAAAAAATGCTAAAAAAAGAATCAGCACCTATTCCTATTTTATAGGAAACAGCTTAAAGGAACCTCGAATTAGCGCAGAAACCTTAAAGGAAATGGAAGAAAACACCATATTTGATGCAATGATGTTTACCAATCTTGATGGCATTGACTGTGCTTCTGATGGACGAACAACAAATGTAAAAAACGAGGACTTCTTTATTGATGGCATGAAAGGAAACAGCGATATTGATATTACATCTGACTCCTATTTCTATGACGAACCAATGATAAGCTTTTATTCCCCAATTCAATACAAGGGAGAAATCATCGGTGTACTGCGTGGGGCATACATGGCAAAAAAACACCTGCAACACATGCTGGAAACCACTTATTTTAACGAAAATGCCGATGTATATCTTTGCACACTGGATGAAGAGGTAATTGCATGCTCATGCGGCAAGGAACACAGTGGCAATATCATTGATAATCTGTTGGAATCCGGTACAATTGATAACACAACAGCCAGCAATGTAAAAAATATATTTCAAAATGGAGGCTCGGGAGCTTTTCTCTGTGATTCCGACAACAAGACAGATAATATTTGTGTCATTAATCTGCCTGATAATGATTATGTTCTTATACAAACCTTTCCCAAAAAGATTACACAGAAAATGACCAGGGACGAAAACCTTATTGGAATAAAGCTGGAAACCGTACTGATTAGTATGTTCATCATCTATATCATTTCCCTATTAATCCGTGCAACCAGAGAAAAGGAACAGACGCTTCAGGCAGAACGTTCCGTCGCTGACCGCAAGGAACGCCAGTACCGTGCTGCCATTACTTCCAGTGCTTTTTGTACTTTTGAATTTAATTTAACAAAGGATATCATTGAGAATGATATTGTATGTATGATAGATGACAAACCAGTCTCCCTGCTTGATAAAATTGGGTTAAAAGCTCCCTGCAAAGTCTCAGAATGCTTTGAAAAATGGAAAGCCTTTATATTAGAGGAATCCCTAGAGGAATATAGTACTATTGTAAATACAGAATATCTAAAGGAACGATTTGACGAGGGAGAGACAGAGGTAAATATCGACTATTGGGGATGGGCTTCCAAAGATATACAGATGTGTGTACGCCAGTCCTTTATTATGACTCTGGACTATGAAACAAATGATATTATGGTTATGGTGGTAACCAAGGAAATTACGGATATCGTAAAAAAGCAAAAGGAACAGACGCAGGCACTTCAGGATGCATTGTTGCAGGCACAACATGCCAGCAGAGCAAAGACCACATTCCTTTCCAATATGTCCCACGATATCCGCACCCCAATGAATGCAATCATTGGATTTGCAACGATTGCAATAAGCCACATTGATAACAAGGAACGGGTTATGGATTGCCTTCAAAAGGTTCTCTCCTCCAGTAATCATTTATTAAGCTTGATTAATGATATTCTTGACATGAGCAGAATCGAAAGTGGAAAAATACAAATCAAAGAACAGGATTGCAACATCTCAGAGCTGATGCATAATCTGATTAATATTATCCAGCCACAGATAAAAGCGAAGCAACTGGAATTATTTATTGATACCTTTGAAGTTGTCAATGAGGATGTCATTGCAGACTCCCTAAAATTGAATCAGGTATTTATTAACCTAATGAGCAATGCAGTAAAATATACACCGGCAGGTGGAACCGTTTCCCTACGGATTATGCAAAAAACAACATTTCATCACGGATATGGAGATTATGTTTTTATTATCAAAGACACTGGTATCGGTATGTCAAAAGAATTTGTAAAACATATATTCGAGCCTTTTGAACGAGAATCAACGGTGACACAATCCGGTATTCAGGGAACCGGACTTGGCATGGCTATCACCAAGAATATCATTGAGATGATGAATGGTACTATCTCGGTAGAGAGTGAACCCGGCAAAGGCAGTACCTTTACGGTAGAACTTACACTTAAACTACAGGATACCGAACGAAATGCGGAACAACTAAAGGAACTGAACGGACTTCGTGCCATGGTGGTAGATGATGACTTTAACGTCTGTGACAGTGTGAGTAAAATGCTTAAGCAGCTTGGAATGCGTGCAGAATGGACCACCTCTGGCAGAGAAGCCGTATATCGTGCTAAAATGGCACATGATGAGGGAGATTCCTACCACACTTATATTATTGACTGGCAGATGCCTGACCTAAGCGGCATAGAAACTGCAAAGAAAATCCGCAGTCAGGTCGGCGAAGATGCCCCTATTATTATTCTGACAGCATATGATTGGTCCGATATTGAAGAAGAAGCAAAGGCCGCAGGAGTAACTGCATTCTGTGCAAAACCTCTCTTTATGTCCGACTTAAAATCTGCTCTGCTTGCTGCCAACAACTCAGCAGATAAGGAAGAGAAAGATGCTGCCGCATGGACACTTGCCGATTTTAGCGGCAAACGAATCCTTCTCGTAGAAGACATTGAATTGAACAGGGAAATTGCGGAGGTCATATTGACAGAAGCCGGCTTCCTTGTAGAATCTGCCCCCGACGGAACAGATGCAGTAGCAATGATGGAAAAAGCGGAGGAATACTACTATGATGCGATTTTAATGGATGTACAGATGCCAATAATGGATGGGTATGAAGCAACACGCACAATTCGTAATATGCCAAGAAAGGATGTCAAAGATTTACCAATTATTGCAATGACAGCAAATGCCTTAGAGGAAGATAAAGAGGCAGCATTAAAGAATGGAATGAATGCCCATATAGCAAAGCCTCTGGATATGGATATTTTTATCTCTGTACTTCGCAAATTTTTAAATTAACAATACACTTTAATTACTTACTCAAACTTCGCGCATGAAGTTTGAGTAAGTAATTTAAAAAGCATTAATCGTTTTTTATATTATCTAAAAATAACATATTTGAGCATTCTATCTTTCTAGCGCCTGGCGTGAAGCCACAGAAAATATACGAGAGAGAAGTACAGATATTTTCCTGAACTCCCCAAAGGCTTCGAAAGAAGCTAAATCATAATATATTCACAAGACAAAATCAACATTGCACTGCAGATTTTCCATCAGTGCAGGTCAGTGACAAGAACAATTCTGTTCTAGGCTATCCTACCAAAAGGGCCTTATATAAATGGATTGGAAATGAGGGAATCCCTAAATTCCTCGGTAAGAATATCTCCGTGGAGGTACTCTCGGAAAAATATTGATAATATCATCCCATAAAACTTGACACACTCATCCTTGGTAGAATGCTTACCGGCATGTAAATACGATGTGGTATTTACACATCCACTTTGTGTGAGCTAAATCGTTATTCTTATTTGCCATAAAATCTTCCTTTCTTGCAATAGTGCCTGAACAACTCTATTGTAGGGGAAAGGTGATTTTTTATACAACGATTTGACTCCACCTTCAAAGCAGGTGGGTTTTGGTTTCGGGCATTTCCATTTTTCGGAACACGAAAAAACTCCAATGCCCTCAACAGGCCAAAGCCCATACAAAAAGAAGCTATCGCCCCACGATTTTAAATCGTTAAAGCAACAGCTTCTTTCGATATTGTAACTTACAAATCTAATTCACCATCACCTCAATAATTTCATTATCTTTTGTATGCTTATCAATCACAAACTTACCATACAAATTCAAATCCTGAATAATAACCAAATACTCCCCCTCAGATAAAGTAAATAAACTTTCAAAATAACCTTTCTCATTTAATTTTTCACTTAATACTACTCCCGAAAAACCAATTTGAGCTCCACAATTATTCAAATACTTGTTGTCACTATCAACAATTTTCACCCTCACATCTTTCACTCGGACTGATTCTGGTATTAAATATACATTATGCCGCCAAATACCAGACTTTTTATTCTCTGGTCCTAATAACACATTTACAACATATTCTTTGTAATTATCTGCTGATACTGTAATTTTATATTCACCATAATTTAGGTCAATTATACAACTTTCCATCCCCTCAATCATATCTTCCCAAACTACATTTCCATCCTTATCTTGTATTATAACAGATGCATCCGGTTCGATGCTTTCTTCCAAATATGTAATTTCTTTCGGATTAACTACATCATATTCACTATAATATTTTTCACCCATAAAACTATGATATGCAAATTTTCCATCAAAAAAAATAAGTTTCAATTTTCCATCAAAATTTTCAACTTCTCTTGCTTTAATCAAATATATAACCAATATACTTATTAATATTATTAATATAAAAGTTATTATACTAGATAATCTCCATATCTTCTTTCTGATATTAATATTATTTTCTTTGCTATTAATAATACCATTATCTTTAGCAACATTAACTTGTCCACCATTATTAACCTCAAATACATATATGGCGTTATTTTCTTGTGATTCTTTTCCATTAAAATATGTAATTCCATCAAGAGTAAGATTAATAGAAATATCCCCTTCTAAATCAATAACTTTACTTTGACTTGTAATGCAATTACAAGCAATTAAATCTTTTATGATATCATAGATAGCAGTATCTATACTTGGTATGTCTTTAAAATACTTATAATTAACTTCAAATCTATCTTTGTTAACCTTTTGCCTATATTCTAATAATTTCATCAGAAACATTTCACTATCTTTTCTCATTTAATTCTCCCTTTCTTTTAATTAAGAAATATATGGCATAATAAAATCTATTAATTTTTGCAAATTACTCATTAGAGTAGGCATCCCATTTGCAATCGTGATCATTGGTGCAATTAAAGTTACACATTTTCTTAATCTACTTACATTTGGTTTTGGTTTTACTAATTCCTTTTTCGCCATGCGCACAGCTTTTCTAATCTCATCTACATTTTGTTTTTTTAAATCAGATAAATTTTCCATAATCCCCTTTATAATGCTATCTAATTCATTTACATCCATACTATTATTTTGTGCTGCATATATTGTTGCATTGTCACTTGCAAAATTCACTTGGCCGCCATCACTTACATTAAAAATCATACTTTCTCTCATTTTCCTACACTTTCCTTTCATTATGATACCTAAAATCATTTATATATCTATCATATTAGTTTGTAAATCTATAACAAATACTTTACTATCTAAATACGGTCAAGCATATTTTTATATATAATACATTTCAATCATAATAACATTCCGTTTTGATATTACAATATATTTCAACAAATATGAATTTGAGTTTAATAAATAATAACTGTTATATGATTCAAAGACATCTTATGTTCTTGTTTATTTTATTATAGCATACATCAATAATTTTCTATTGGTGTAACATTGTACAAAATATATAGTTCATTTTCCACATCACAATCTTTCTACTGAAAATTTTTGCGAGTTATCGCAATTTTATGCAGTAGACTTTATCAGAGAAACATTCCAATTCAGAACTACAACGCTTCAAAACCTAGAACTAGTATCAGCACCTACTTTGTAAACTTATCTCATTACGATTATCTTGTCACAGAATAAGTAAATGGGACAAATAAGGACACATCCGGCGCATAAATGGAACGACCGTTTCAAAAAGCCGCCCTGCAGTTTCTTGCACAAAATAGAAGCATTTTTTTCAATAAATTCTTTCTCAAATTCCGCCTTTTTCTCCCCGTTTCCGCCCGTCTGCTCCAAAACATACTCAACGGCAAGAGTGTAAATATCATTTCCATCCCTATTTATTTCTCAGCCGCCACATAACCTTAAACAACCTCTCTATATTCACTGGCTTTGTCAGATGCTCATTTATTCCGGCTTCCTTTGCTTTTACAATATCCTCCTCAAACGCATTTGCTGACAGGGCAATAATTGGAACGCTTTCTGCATCCGGTCTGTCCAGACTACGAATGGCACGGGTTGCATCCAAACCGTTCATAACCGGCATCATAACGTCCATAAGAATACAGTCAAATGCACTGTACTCCGATGCGGTAAAAGCATCCACGGCTACCTTTCCATTTTCTGCAATTTCCACTACAGCTCCTGCATCCTCCAGCATATATTTCACAATCTCATAGTTTATAGCATTATCCTCCACCAGAAGAACCTTCATTCCTGAAATATTAACCGGTGTATCCTCTTCCCGTTCTACAGTCTGCCGTCCCTGTTCCGTATTCAATTTAATTGGCAGCACAACCTTAAATATACTTCCTTCTCCAAGGCGGCTCTCCACCTCAATGGTGCCTCCCATCTGGTCTACCAGCTTCTTGGTAATAGACATCCCAAGACCTGCACCCCTAAAGCTTGTTCTCGCATCATCATTTTCCTGTGTAAATGGTTCAAAAATGCACTTTAGGAAACCTTCACTCATTCCAATTCCTGTATCTCTAACAATAAACTGATATGTAGCGGCGCCTTCCTCAGAAGATAATTCTTCTGTAGACACAAATATTTTTCCCCTTGGCTGGTTATATTTGAGTGCATTTCCAATGATATTAATCAGAATCTGTCTTAAATGAAGCGGGCTTCCTACCAGATTAGTATGGTACAAATTTATTTTTCTTTCCTCTAAATGAATACCCTGTTCCTCTGCCTGGGGACGTAGAATACTGATACAATTATCCAATACATCACAGATGTCAAAGGTCTCCTCTGCAAAAGAAAATGCGCCGCTTTCCAGCTTACTGATATCAAGAACATCATTAATGAAGGATAACAGATGCTCCGCTGACACCCGGATTTTTTCCCTGCACTCTCTCTGTTTTTCCACATCATTCTGATTTTTATCCGCAATTGCGAGCATACCCAGAATTCCGTTAATCGGGGTCCGGATATCATGCGACATATGAGAAAGAAACTCACTCTTTGCCTGGTTTGCCCTTTTTGCCTCCACTAAGGCCTCCAGAATTACCTGATCCTGTTTCTGTTTTGTAACAACTGTCTCTGTAATATCCTGATGATATCCTTTTATCCGGACACCAGATTTTTCAAATTTGCCGGTAAGACCTCCGCACCGCACATAAATTTTCCCCATTGTGGGATGATTCCACGGATAAGTCACCTCTGAACGCCCAGTTTCGATTATCTCCTGCACTGTTTCCTGAACAATGCCAACATATTCCGGTTCAATATTTTCAAACCACAGCTTATAGCAGTCCTCCGGAGTCTCTGCCCCATTGGCTCCTAAGAGAATCTGCATAGTCTTGTCTCCATACATTCTCGGCTCGCATCCGTCCTCAAGCTCAATAGTCCAAATACCGGTTCTAGAACCTGCAAGTACTTCTTCTATATCCTGCATTGTCTCCTGCTTGTAGCGCTCCTCCTTCTGCATAATGGAATCCACATTGCAAAATCCCATAATTACAGCATTGTCACTAGAAGCCTGCGCCGGACGGGCAAAAAAGATTTCAAGATGTTCCACCTGCTGAAAATTCTTTTTCACACGATGTCGGACATAATACTTTCCCTTTGTCTGGAGTTCTTCAAGCACATAACCCTTTTCTGTCATACGCCGAACATACTCCTGATCTTTTTCTGCTACAAATAAAGAGATATATTTTTCAATTGCACTCTGATACCCCTCTTCAAATTGTATATTCTCTGCTATCTTATCCTGCAGCCTGTCTGCTGCTTTGTATCTTTCGCACCGATCCGTATCAAAATTGACATAAAAAATTCCCACATAGTCAGCAATCAGAGAATGTGAAATTTCCAGATTATTTATCTGTTGTTTAATATATTTTTCCCCGGCTTCCAACAATTTATTAAATGCCGTAATGAATCCTTTGTATTCTTCCGGATAATCCTTCACATCCAGATACTCCAATTTATCTATATCAAAGTCTCTCTCACTCATCTCAAGCACTTTCTTTGTAATGACATCAATATCTTTATTCATGAGATTTACTCCTTCTATATCAATTGCTTTTCTAAATTATATCACAACTTTATATTGTTGTGTCCATATTTATATAAAATTCCCGTTACCCTCTGTCCTTTCTTGCAATCGCTTCATTCAGCGCATTCAGTACTCTTTTCTTATCCCGGCTCCATTCCGGTGCAATCAGGGTTTTCTTATCCCCATCCCCGGTTATACGGTGTATTACTATAGTTTCCGGGAGAAGTGCAATACAATCTGCCACCAGCCCGGCATATTCTTCCATTTCCAATGTACGGAATCTGCCCATACGGTAATCCTTCTCCAAATCCGTTCCTTTTATCACATGCAGAAGCTGTAATTTTATCCCATTCGCACCGCTTTTACCCACATAGGAAACCGTTGCTTTCATATCTTCTTCCGACTCTCCCGGAAGCCCCAATATCACATGCACAATCACCTGTACTCCAATTTTTTTCAGCCTTTTTACCGCAGCATCATAGACAGACAACCTATATCCCCTCCGGATATACTCTGCGGATTTTTCATGGATGGTCTGAAGACCAAGCTCCACCCATACTGGCTTTTTCTGATTCAGCTCCTGCAGCAGCAAAACTACCTCCTCCGGAAGGCAGTCCGGTCTTGTACCAACGGACAATGCCACAATATCCGGATGCTGTATAGCTTCCTCAAAGACTGCCCTAAGCCTTGATACCGGAGCATATGTATTGGTAAATGCCTGAAAATATGCAATATATTTCCCGTTTTTTATCTTTCCCTTTAAACGTTCCTTTCCCTTTTCTATCTGGCTTGTGACAGAATCCGTGCGGTTTCCAGCAAACTCTCCGGAGCCTGAACCCGAACAGAAAATACATCCCCTTGTGTCCAGGGTTCCATCCCTGTTTGGACAGGTAAATCCACCATCAATTGCAATTTTATATACCTTTTCTCCAAAAGTGTCCTTCAGATATCTGTTTAATGAATAATATTCCATTCCTGTTCCCCATTCACAGCCATTAACAATTATAATTGTAAAAATTTTACTACATATTGTATTGGCTTGCAAGCAGGTTTCAAATCTATTATAATCTAAACCAGTATATACAAAGGAGATATAGCCATGTCCAATACCTATCTTACCGGAGAACAGACAAAGAGAAAGATTTTTAAGGAAAGCAAAAAGCTTTTTTATAAAAACGGATTTACAGAAACCACCTATGACGATATCAGCAACGCCGCCAAGGTGAACCGGGCGCTGATACCATACCACTTTAAAAGCAAACAGGTTTTAGGACAGGAGGTTTACTGTAAAATTATCGAAGAATTCCAAAATGAAATTGACGGCATATTGGATATCAGCCAATTTACCCCTGACTTTACAAGTATTCTGCATGCCGTTTCCTATTACCGCCTGCTTGAAAACAATGCCAGGTTTTCCCGTTTTGTCTTCCAATTGCTATCCGATGAGACCACTCCGATTTTCACAAGAGATAACGAAAAGGAACTGCTTGTCAAGCTGGGCAGCAGGTTTTCCCGGTTTAGCGATACGGAACTGGATATTCTGGCACAGATGAATATCGGCATAAAAAAAGAACTAATCCGGATGCTCTGTCTATCTGAAAAAAGAATAAATGCTGACCAGATTGCCTGCATGCACATCCATATGCTTATGAACCATGCCGGATATTCTGCCAGAAAAACAGATGAACTGATTCAGGCTGCATTTGAAGTAGCTAACCTTCTATCTTTCCACGTGAAAAGTGGTTTTACAATTGAAATAAAGTATAACTAACCTATTTATAAAACGCTGGTATAAACTGTCATATCGTTTAACCAGCGTTTTTATATTATTCTTCTTAGAATATTTACAAGATTACATTTTAGAAACTCTCAGACCTCTACATCTGCTGAATAGTCAACACCCTCCATTTTAAAGCCAAACATCTGGTAGAAATCATTCCAGTAGCCCTCTGTATCCGCCAGCTCTAACAAATTTCCACTGTTAATCTGCTGCCAGATAGCCATCACCTCATTCTGAACATCCTCCCGCATTTCCCAATCGTCTACATGCAGCATGCCATCCTTTTCAACCAGGATACCATTATCACCAAAAATCTTTTCACCCCATAAACGATACATCTGTTCAATACAGCCCTCATGAATGCCCTTTTCTTTCATAACCCTGTATAGTATAGAGAGATAAAGCGGTACAACAGGAATGGCAGCACTCGCCTGAGTCACCAGCGCCTTATTAACGGAAACATATGCCCGGATTCCCAATGTCTTCTGTTTTCTGGTAATGGCATCCGCACTCTCGGACAAATGCTTCTTTGCCATACCTATGGTTCCCTCGTGATAAATCGGATATGTAAGCGTTGGTCCAATATAAGAATAGGCAACGGTGATGGCATTATCCTCAATGACATCGGCTTTCACCAATGCATCTATCCAGTCCATCCAGTCCTCTCCGCCCATTACCTTAACGGTTGCTTCTATTTCTTCCTCTGACGCAGACGGAATTGTTGCCTCAGAAACCGTATTATCTTTCAAATTCCAGTTTTTCTGGGTAAATGGTTCTCCTGTAGTCTTCAAGCTGGACACATAAGTCACTCCATCCGCAGTCGTTCTCCGTGGAGCTGCCAGAGAATATACCACCATATCCACCTTGCCTAAATCCTCCTTAATTGAAGCAATCACCCGCTCCTTAATTTCCACCGAAAAAGCGTCTCCGTTGATGGATTTTGTATACAATCCTTCTGCTCTGGCGGCTGCATCAAATGCTTTTGTATTATAAAAACCAGGGGTTGCAGTCCTTTTGCCCGTGGCCTCTTTATCAAATAATACACCAATTGTGACAGCCCCCATACCAAATGCAGCTGTAATCCTGGAAGCCAGTCCATATCCGGTAGAAGCTCCAATAACCAGTACTTTTTTTGCTCCATCAATGCTTCCGTTTCTTTTCACATAATCAATCTGCTTTAATACATTCTTTTCACAGCCCGCCGGATGCGCTGTGGTACAGATAAAGCCTTTCACTTTTGGTTCTACTATCATATTTACCCTCCCTATTGTCTTTCCGATTAATTGTTTCTTTTGTCAAACAGGAATTACAAGGTACAAATATCCACTAAGGTCAGATGTTCCTTATTTGCCTTTTCCAGTGAAGTGAGCAGTGCATGTGCCGTATCCAGACTTGTCAGTACCGTAACTCCGGTTTCAATTGCATGACGGCGTATAATAAATCCATCCTTACTCCGCTCAATACCCTGTGCCGGTGTATCAATGACCAAATCAATCTCATGGCTTAAAATCAAATCCAACAGATTCGGTGACTCTGCCTCTACCTTATTGATATGCTTAGCCGGTACACCATTCTCATTTAGAACACGACAGGTGCTTCTGGTGGAATAGATTTCATAGCCTAATGCGGCAAAGCGTTTTCCAATCTCCACAGCGTCTAGCTTGTCAGAGTCCTTTACGGTAAGCACCATTTTTTTATGCTTTGGCAAATCCACACCATTTCCTAAAAATGCCTTGTAAAGTGCTTCATTAAAATCCTTCGCGATACCTAAGCATTCTCCGGTTGACTTCATTTCCGGTCCAAGACTGATTTCTGCACCTCTTAACTTCTCAAAGGAGAATACCGGCATTTTTACTGCAAAATATTCACTCTCCGGCTGTAATCCGGGAGTATACCCCAAGTCCTTAATTTTTTCCCCTATAATTACCTTGGAGGCAAGGTCTACAATCGGAATTCCGGTTACCTTGCTGATATATGGGACGGTTCTGGAAGAACGCGGATTTACCTCAATCACATAAACCTCTTCCTGATAGACAATAAACTGGATATTAATCAGTCCAATCACATGAAGGCTTGTGGCAAGCTTCCTAGTGTAATCCTCCAGTACTCTCTTAATCTTGTCTGAAATGCTTCTTGCAGGGTATACAGAAATACTGTCTCCTGAATGAATACCCGCTCTTTCCACATGCTCCATGATTCCTGGAATCAGAATATCCTCCCCATCACAAACAGCATCTACCTCAACTTCTTTACCCATTAAATATTTGTCTACCAAAATAGGATGCTCCTGCACGGTGCGGTTAATAATCTCCATAAACTCTACGATATCCTGGTCGCTTATGGCAATCTGCATACCCTGACCCCCCAATACATAGGACGGTCTCACCAATACCGGATAACCCAGCTCATTGGCTGCCGCAAGTGCCTCCTCACAGGTAAATACCGTCTTCCCGGCAGGTCTTGGAATACAGCATTTTTCCAATATCTCATCAAATAATTCCCTGTCCTCTGCCGCATCTACATTTTCAGCGGAAGTACCAAGAATCGGCACGCCCATCTTTAACAAATCCTCTGTCAGCTTGATGGCAGTCTGTCCGCCAAACTGTACTACTGCACCATCCGGTTTTTCCAGATTTACAATGGCTTCCACATCCTCTGCAGTCAGCGGTTCAAAATACAGCTTGTCTGCAATATCAAAGTCCGTACTGACCGTTTCCGGATTGTTGTTAACGATAATGGTCTCATACCCGCTCTCGGAAAGTGCCCAGGTGCTGTGCACGGAACAATAATCAAACTCTATTCCCTGTCCAATACGAATCGGACCGGAGCCTAAAACCATAACCTTCTTCTTTGTCCTTGTGGCATCCACCTCACACTCCCCATCATAGCAGGAATAATAATAAGGCGTACTTGCTTCAAACTCAGCAGCACAGGTATCCACCATCTTATACGCAGGATAAATTCCATAGGAAAATCTCAAATCATGTATCTCCTGCTTTGTCTTACCTGTAAGCTGGGCAATTACCTCATCCGGGAACTCAAGCCGTTTTGCCTCTGCCATTAACTCCTTTGTAAGCTTTTCTCCGGCAAGAAGTGCTTCCATTTTCACTAGGTTATGAATCTTATCCAGGAACCAGACATCAATCTGGGTAATCTCATGAATTTCTGCCAAAGTAATTCCTCTCCGGATTGCCTCGGCTACTACAAAAATACGCCGGTCATCTACCCTGTGCAGCTCCTCCCGGATTTCTTCCAGTGAACGCTCACTTAAATCCTCATAAATCAAGCTGTTCACATGCTGCTCCAGCGAACGGAGAGCCTTCATCAAGGCACCCTCAAAATTCGTACAGATACTCATAACCTCACCGGTTGCCTTCATCTGGGTTGTTAGCTTACGGCTTGCCTTGATAAATTTATCAAATGGAAGTCTCGGAATCTTGACAACACAGTAGTCAAGAGCCGGCTCAAAGCTTGCATAGGTCTTGCCGGTGATGGCATTCTTAATCTCATCCAGATGATAGCCCAGCGCAATCTTTGCAGAAACTTTGGCAATGGGATAGCCGGTTGCCTTAGATGCCAGTGCAGAGGAACGGCTTACACGAGGATTCACCTCGATAACACAGTATTCAAAAGAGGTTGGGTTTAATGCGAACTGAACATTACATCCACCTGTGATTTTTAATTCTGAAATAATATTAAGGGCGGAGCTTCTCAACATCTGGTATTCTTTATCAGCCAGAGTCTGGGACGG
>ULOF01052735.1_pt1 | contig 24712 bp, 23 predicted proteins | sample 1952371 | NCBI WGS metagenome assembly ULOF01 (sample SAMEA4835597, study PRJEB28245) | human gut metagenome | biome: gut microbiome; material: fecal sample | place: Denmark | collected 2008 | reverse complement strand
GCCGTTACGCTCGGTTTCGGTTTGAGTCTTTGGCGGAGGCGAGGCAAGATACTGATAGAAGTTGCACTCAAGTTCACTATTGTAGAGTTTTCTTATTTTGTCCGCACGCCGTCCGAAATACTTTTCAAACGCCCTGTACGAAGTGATTGCGTACACGCACCATTCGTCGAGTTTCTTGGTCATCGCGCCGAAATCTCTGTACAGAAGTTTGAGTTCGTCCTCATCCATAAGCCGCTCGCCATACGGGGGATTGGTCACGATAACGCCGTGCGAAAAGCGTGATGAAACATCTCTCATATCTCCCGCTTGCAAGTGAATTTTGTCGAGTACGCCTGCTCTTTGAGCGTGTTTTATCGCAAGTTTTATTGCGTCTTTGTTGATATCGAATCCGCTGATATGCAACTGCCTGTCACGCTTGATTCTTTCCTGCGCTTCTTGCTGAACGATATCTCTCACGTTCGGAGCATTTTTGAAACTCTCGCACGCAAAATTTCTGTTCATACAAGGCGCGATATTAAGTCCGATAAGCGCAGCCTCGACGGGTATCGTGCCCGAGCCGCAAAACGGGTCGATAAACGCCCTTTCGGGATTCCATACCGAGAGTTCAATCATAGCGGCGGCAAGCGTTTCTCTTATCGGAGCGTCGCCGAGATACGTGCGATAGCCTCTTTTGTGCAAACCCTCGCCCGAAGTGTCGAGCGTCACCGTGGCAACGTCGTCAGCGAGCGATACTTCAACGTCGTAGACCGCTCCGTTCTCGTCAAACGAGCCGCCGAGCGCCATGGAAAGTTTGGATATGATTGCCTTTTTGGTTATGCTCTGCACCGAGCGGAGAGCAAACAACTTGCTTCCCGTCGACTTTGCGTTTACGACTATGCGTGCGTCGCGAGTCACGATATCTTGCCAGCGCATAGCGAACACGCCTTCAAACAACTCGTCGAAAGTCTGCGCGCCGAACTTTGCAAGCACGATGCGAACTCTGTTGGCAGTGCGTAAAAACACATTGGAACGGAGCACGTCTTTGTAGTCGCCTTCAAATTCGATACGACCGAAATTCGCTCCTCCGGGAGCGTAGCCGAGTCGCAAAAGTTCTCGCTTGCAGACGGCTTCTATGCCGCTTGCAACCGCAACTTCGATATTGAGTTTGCCGTCAAAAATGCTTTCCATATCGTCTGTGCCGTTCGCTTGATAGATTTGTAATTTTTCTTGTAAATTCCCAAAATTAGCGGTTTATATTTGAATATTGAATATATAAACCTCTCGTTTTGCAATTCAGAGTTTTGCTATATCCTTTATGACTTCGCTTGCGATAATCATACCTGCGATTGCGGGTGCGTAGCAAATGCTCCCCGGAATATGCCTGCCTTTTTCGCTCGGAGTGTCTTTGGGAATGAGCGGCGATTGCTTTGAATACACCACCTTCAAATCGTTCACTCCGCGTGCTTTGAGTTCTTTGCGCATAACCTTTGCAAGCGGGCAAACGCTCGTCTTGTAGATATCGCAAACCTCGAAGTTTACGCCGAGTTTGTTGCCCGTGCCCATACACGAGATTATCGGCACGCCTGCCTCTTTTGCACGGACGATGAGAGTGAGTTTTGCGCTCACCGTGTCGATTGCGTCAACGATATAATCGAACGAGGAAAGGTCGATAGTATCTGCCGTGTCGGGCATATAAAACATATCGTACGCCGTGGTTTTGCAGTCGGGATTGATTGCCGCGATTCGCTCTACGGCAACCTCGGTTTTGCGCCTGCCGAGCGTTGAGTGCGTTGCCAAAATCTGTCTGTTGAGATTGCTCACCGAAAAAACGTCGTTGTCTAAAACGGCAATCGAGCCGACCCCGACTCTTGCAAGCGCTTCGACGACGTAGCCGCCTACGCCGCCCACGCCGCATACGAGAACGCGCGACGATTTGAGCGCTTCGATATCGTCTCCGATGAGCATTTTTGTGCGAGTGTACATATCTTCCATATCAGTCTTTGATAATCCCTCTTCTTCTCAATTCTTCTCCCGTGTTTTCACGCTTCGGTTTTTCCTCTTTGGTCGCCCACGCGCCGAGCGTGTTTGCGCCGCTTTCGCAATAGAGGTCGTAATAGTTGAGTTCGCCTCTCATACGCTTTTCGTGCAAAGATTTTGAGTTGCACCATATCATTGACGGTATGCCGACGACGAGCATATAAAACGGACCTGTCAAAAGCGATTGCACCGTGTGTCCGTACTCGTGAACGCGCGCGTCCTTCATCCATACCGACGGGCGATTGCCGTTGACGAAGATGAACATTCCGAGCGAAACCCCACCCCAGTTGCCGTCGTGATAAGTGAGTATCGCGCCGTGGTAAAACTCGTGCTTGCACTTTGCGTATTTCAAAAACAGAAAAAGCCCGAGCATCGTTTGCAAAAGCCCCCAAGTGCATTGCACGATTGCGTATATTGCGTATTTGAGAATATTGACCGCTTTCATTTTTTCACCTATGCTTATTGTACAACAAACGAGAAGATAAATCAACCTTGCGCGGCAACGCTCGTTTTTGATTTTTGCTTTCGATACGTTCTCTTTGTCCTCCTTCGCCGAAAACCGCACGGCGAGGTTTTCGGACACATATTTTATTTCAAAAACGCTAAGTTCAATTGACAGCACACTTATTGTGTATTATTATATATATACCATAGATCAAGGATGAAAAAATGCTGCACAGTTGCTTCCCGGAAAGATTGAAATCTCTCAGACAAGAGAAAAATATGCTCCAACAAGACCTTGCGGAGCATCTTAAGGTGTCAAAATCCACCATATCCGGTTGGGAAGTCGGCAGAAATCAGCCGAGTTACGACACGCTGATTGAATTGAGCATCTTCTTCGGCGTATCCGTGGACTATCTCATCGGCAGAAGAAACTACTAAAAAACAAAGCACTCATCGAGTGCTTTTTTATTATTTTCTCATCAAGAAGAAGGAAGCGCCCTAAATAAAAACGCGATATTTGGATGAAGAACAAGGAGTTACTGAAGCATATAAAAGTGCGCCAAATCGATGGATAACGCGAAAGCGCCCCTTGAATGACAACCCTAATTTACTGAGCGTAAATGAGTTGGCAGGCAAGGGGCGCTGACAAAGTTAGGCGCGATTCGGTGCACTTTTTACAAAAGAGTGCTTTTTTATTTTCCAAATATCACTTGGTAAATGCAAAATATATGGCGTTGATCGCCTTCTCATAATCAAAAGTATCTACGCCTACGATTATGTTCAACTCCGAAGAGCCTTGGTCGATCATGCGGACGTTGACGTTGGATGCGGCAAGCGCGGAAAAAAGCCTTGCTGCCGTGCCTTGTCTTGAAGCCATGTTGTGACCGACGGTTGCGATGAGAGAAAGTCCGCTGTGAATCTCGATATTGTCGGCATTGATGGACTCTTGGAGCGCGGCAAGCACTTTTTGCATTTTGCCTGCGATATACTCGTCGCGGATGACGACGGAGAGCGTGTCGATACCCGAGGGAACGTGCTCGAAAGATATGCCCTCGAACTCAAGAACGGAGAGGACTTTTCTGCCGAAGCCGATTTCGGAATTCATCATATCCTTTTCTATATTGATGATCGTAAATCCTTTTTTGCCTGCGATGCCCGTGATGATTTTCTGCTCTTTGGGCAGATTCTTTTCCGCAACGATCATCGTGCCGGGATGCGAAGGATTGAAAGTGTTTTTGATATTGATGGGAATGGATACGCTTCTTACGGGGAAAATCGATTCGGGATGAAGCACTTCCGCGCCCATATAAGCAAGTTCGCGAAGTTCACGATAACTCAAATAATCGATGATTTCGGGATTTTCGACGACACGGGGGTCTGCGCTCAAAAAGCCGTCTACGTCCGTCCAGTTTTCATACACGTCCGCACCGACTGCACGCGCGACCAAAGCGCCCGAAATATCCGAGCCTCCGCGTGAAAAAGTGGTGATTCTGCCGTCTTGATTCGAGCCGTAAAAACCGGGAATCACGGCGTATTCGACGCCCTCGAGCCTCTTTTTGATGAGATCGAGCGAATAGTGCATTTGAAGTTTTTCGCCGCTGAATTTGACGATGTCCTGCGTGTCCACAAACTCAAAACCGAGTTTTTTTGCAAGGATAAGCGCATTGAGATACTCGCCTCTCGACGCGGCGTAATCACTTGTCGTACTCTTGTCGATGCCTGCCTTCACCTCGTCGAGAACGGGATCGATGTCAAAGTCGATTCCGAGCGCGCAAACGATATCCTTGAAGCGTTTTCTTATCACCTCAAAGGATTGCGTGCAGTTGCCCTTTTCCTTTTTTTCGTTGAAGCAAGCGTACAGAGCGTCGGTGACCTTGACGTCTGCGGCGTTGCGCTTCCCCGGAGCGGAAACGACGATATATTTTCTTTGCGGATCGCTTTTGACGATATCGACGACTCGCGAAATGGTTTCGCCGTTCGCCATAGACGTTCCACCGAATTTGCAAACTTTCATATTTTGACCTTATATTATTCTATGCACCAAAAAGTGCGACGGCAATCAAAAGCGGAAATTTATCTGATTTTTTTTGCCTCGAAGTAGTATCTCTTCTCTTCCGCTTCGCCCATTGAAAACGCCTTGCGACAGAGCGTGCCGTTTTTGAGGACGTAACCGAAAAGTTCGTCCTTTTCGATTTTGGGCATTGCGATTGCGACGCCGACGTTGTGCGCCGCCACGTCTTTGAGATGCTCGATGCCGTGGATATAGTCAACCGAACACTCGCTATGCTCTTTGAGATAGGCGTCGATTGCGTCTTGAATATCCTTGATTGCCTTTGCGCCGACACGGTCTACTTTTAAGGCATAATTGCCGTTTTTGTCAAACGCTTCTATCGTCTTTTCGCCCGACAACGCGGTTTGGAGATATCCTATGAAATCCTCTTTTGCACCGAACACGAAACGATGAATAGGCTCGAATACGATGCCGTCGTCGTGGAGGTTTTCAACCTCGCAAAGTGCGAATCTGGCAGGATGAACTGCCTTTTGCGCATCGGTTAACCCCTCTTTTATGCGATTCCAGTGCGCTTGCGCCGTTGCAAGAGAGTGGTTGCCGTCGCCCACGGCAAAGATAAAGTCGTTGGTTTTTTCACCGTAGAGGTCTTGCACGGAATCGACGTATTTATCAAAAACGTCAATAACTTTTTGCGCATCGATTTTGTACCCTTCGAGGTGTCCGCCGCCCATATTGAGATCGAAGTCGTACACTTTTTCAAGGTCGGCTCTACCCTCCCATATCGGCTCGATGACGCGATGTTTTCTGTCGTCGATGAGCAACATTATGTGCGGAAGTTCTACGGGTGCGTCCTGTCTTATTTTAAGGCGAGGAGGGATTCTGTCGAGGACTACGCCCTCCGTCGAGCGCACGTAGGCGTGGGACGGGTGCGTAAAGCAATAGTCTTCGAGGTCGATTGCAAGCACTATGCCGAGCCTCGATACGCCGCTTGCCGTGGTGCGTTTGCACACGATGAAACTGTCTTTGAGGGTTTTGAAAACTCCGCCGTCGAGATACTCTCTCATGGTGCGGTTGATATTTTCAATCCTTTCTTCTTTGTCGTCGTCTTCGAGATACGCTTCGGGGAAAATGAGTTTGAGCGTGCTTTTTGCATCGCCCACATAGCGTTCGAGTTTGTGCCAATACTCCCTCTCGGAAGTGAATTGGTCGCAAGCGACGACAGACCATTTTTCATGCTCGCAACCGTTCGGCACGAGGATATCACAACTTCTTATGGTTTTCATTTGAATCTCCCGTTTCTGCGGATTATGCCGCCGATTTTACGACTTGCGTGCGCTTCTCTGAGTGCGATTGCCGTGGGTGAAATGCCGTACGCTTCCTCGATTTCATCCTTGAGTTTGTCCATGGTCATATAGCGTTTGATTTCGCCGTGTTTGACGACGGAGATTATGCCCGTTTCCTCGCTCACGACGATTGAAAGCACGTCGGTGTCCTCGGTGATGCCGATTGCCGCGCGGTGTCTCGTGCCCATCTCTTTGTTGACGTTGCGTTGAGTGAGAGTGAGGAAGCAACCTGCCGCGATGATCTTGTTGCCTCTTACGATGACCGCGCCGTCGTGCAAGGGGGCTTTGGTGTTGAAAATACTCTCGAAAAGCGGCGCGCTGAGCGTTGCGTTGAGGCGCGTGCCCGTGTCGAGAATGTTGTCGTGAATGTCGCCTGCGCTGTCTATGATGATGATTGCGCCAACGTCTTGCTTTGCCATATCCTGACAAGCGGTGAGAATTTCCGCAGTGGCGTCGCGAAGTTCGTCGTCGCTGTTGTGGGTTTCAAATCCCTTGGAAGTCGAAACTTTCTGGAAGAGGTTTTTCAAATCGTTTTGATACACCACGCAAGAGGCAACGATGTCGAAAATCACCACGAAATGCGTGACGTATTTTGCAATTGCCAAAACGTTTCCGCCCAACAACTCGGACAGCACGTTGATCAGAACGTCAAGCACCGCGCCGAGCAAGAGAAGGAAAAAAACCTTCATATTGCGCTTGTAAACGAAAAAACTCAGCATAACCGCAAATACCGTCACCAAAACGACCATGTCGATGATGAAGTACAGGTTTACGCCGTCCTTGTACTGAGCAAAATTGTAGTTCATATAACCCTCGCAATCCGAGCGCACTCGGAAGTTTAGTTCAAATTTTTATCTTTGGTTTGTCTTTATCAAATGTCGAACTCGTCGAAAACGTGCGAATCGTCGTTTGAATCTCCGCCTTTTTTGTGGACGTGTTGTCTTTCAAACTCGTCGAAGGTGTCGGATATATCGTCCCTTTGGTCGTAGCCGCGATCGGACGAGTGTTTCTCGAAATACGCCTCGCGCGTGTCGGAATCTCTGAATTCGTCCGCTTTCTTTCTGAACACGATCGACAACACGATGACCGCAACGAGATACGCAAAGAACACGCATATCGCAATTGCGCTGGAAATGGTCTGAAGTTCGCTCGTAACCTCGCCGATCAAGTATCCCGCATTTTTCAAAATCTCGGCGATTTCGCTTGCCAATTCCTTATCCGTACCGATTGCTACGATTGCGAGATTCGTGACGAGCACGTCTATGCCGTAAAAGATCATATACACCGTCGAGAGAACCGAGAACGAGTTGCGTCTTTCAACGGGGTTGAACTTGTACTTCTTTGCGAAAATCCAAAGGTACATCGTAAGATACGCCGCAGGCAACAGCAGAGCGTCTAGCACCGTCGAGGTGAAAACGTATACGTTGCCGTCAAGTATGGCAAAACTCTCGATAATACCGGCAAGCAGTCTCTCTGCCGCCGTGAAAATCATCACCCAATAGCAAAAATCGTTGCGAGTGATATAGTTGGCGTGACGGCGTGCACAGATATAATAAAGAATAAGCGAAAGCACGAACGTCACCACCGCAGGTATCAATCCGTAGGTGAAAACGATAGATAACGTGCCTCTTATCGCATCGAGCCTCGAAGTCTCCTGCCCCATTGCGATTATGTCGCTGTAAATGGGATATATGTTGCGAACGAACGCCGCAAAAATAAATCCGAGCCAAATCCAAACGTAATATTTTCTGTCTATTTTGTTTTGCATAATATCTCCTTAAATGACGAGCAATTGCAATATCGCCTCGTGGATTGCGCTCACGTCGCCGCGCTTGCCCGTAAGCACGTCGAATTGCAACGAGTGAAGATAATCCACGCATCTTTTGAGCCGCATCTGCGAATAGTTTGCAGACACTTTCCTCAAAAAATACACCGCTCCGCTCTTCATACCGAGAAGTTTGGCAATGTCGTCGTTGGAAAGTCCCTTGTTGAGTTCGGCGTGAAGCATATTGCGATACTTGTCGTAAAGTCTGTTGATGATCGTAACGCCGCGGATTCCGTTTTTGAAAAACACGTCGAGCACTTCAAGCGCCTTTGCGGCGTTCTTTTCGCTCACGGCGTTGGCAAGTTCGTAGATCTGAAAATCAATGTCCGCGCTCACCATCTCGCAAACGTCGATTTTGGTGATCGAGCCGACGCTGTACGATTTGAGTTTTGAGATTTCGGAGGCAATGCGAGCCATACTGCCCTGCGTTCTCGAAATAAGTTCGACCGCCGCGTCGCGATCTATGCCGATTTTCGGGTCTTTCGCGCAAAGTGCCTGTATCTCCGAAAGAAGTTCGACGTCATCAAGACGAGAGCAGTTCACAGTCAGCGCCTTTTTGCTCTTGAAAGATTTTGCGACTTCGTCGTCACAATCAACGACGAGGACACTCGTTTCGCACGGATCGTTCAGATACTTTTCAAACGCCGCCTTGTCGCTTTCGCTCGGAGCACTCTCAAGCGACAGCAAGACCACTTTTCTCTCGTCAAACATAGGGAAGGTGTACGCTGCGTCGATTGCCTCGCTCACGCCGCCGTCGCCCGATACCGCGGAAAAATTGAAATCGGCATATTCGGGATCGACGACGCGCTTGAAAGAAGCAAGGACCTCGTCTTTGAGATACTCGTCGTCACCGCATACGATATAAACAGGCGCAAAACTTGCTTTGCCGTTCGTTATCGATTGAAAATGTTGTTTGAATTCGCCGTATTTCATACCCACACGCATATGCGCATCGCGCAAGATTATTATATGATATTATATAGTAACATTTTTATAAATGTTTGTAAAGATCTGAATATGCACGAAAGCGGAAGATTTCGATTCGCTACGCCGGATTCCCACGCTTCGCTCGGAATGACAACGGGCAGAGCCCACCCATAATTATTAATTATTCAGTATTAATTGTTAATTAAAAATCCCCGATGATTCGGGGACTTTTTTACAACACTTTTTTCAAAAACTCTTTGAGTCGGTCGCATTTGGGGGCGGTGAAAAACTCTTCGGGCGGCGCTTGTTCGAGTATCTTGCCTTGCGCCATAAAGAGAATCCTCGTGCCGACCTCTCTTGCAAAAGCCATCTCGTGCGTGACGATGACCATCGTCATACCTTCGTCTGCGACTTGCTTGATGAGATCTAAAACTTCACCGACCATTTCGGGATCGAGCGCGGAAGTCGGTTCGTCAAAAAGCATGACTTTGGGATTCATCGCAAGCGCACGCGCAATTGCCACACGCTGTTTTTGTCCGCCGCTCAAAGTCGAGGGATAAACGTCCGCTTTGCTCTCGAGTCCGATGCGCTTCAAAAGTTCGTCCGCGCGCTCGTTTGCCGCCTCTTTAATTTGCTTTTTGGACGTAAATTCAACGGGCGCAATCTCCTTCTTTCCAACGTGTACGGCGTGCGTGATTTTGCGCTCCGTGTTTTCGATTTTCTCGGTCAGATCGAGTTTGCGTTTGGTGAGTTTCGGATCGTATGCAGCATATGATTTTCCGCCGATTTCTTTGATCTGTTTCGTTTCTTCCCACGCAGAAACGATAGGTTTAAGTTGCGAATTGAGCGCGTCAAGTTTGGTTTTGAGCGATTCGACCTTTTTGTCGAGTCGTGCGTTGTACTTGTTGCCGAAAAGATCAAACCACTTGTTGTAGATAGGCACGAAGGCGTTTTTGCGCTTGGTTTTGCGCATATTTTTCACGCCTATCTGCACGGGTGCGAGAGTGATGTTTTTCTTCACCGTCATATTGGAGAAAAGGTTGAATTGCTGAAACACCATTCCCATTTTTTCACGCTGTTCGTTTATGTCCACTTTTAGGTCGGCAAGGTCTACGCCGTCAAACATAATCTTGCCCGCCGTCGGGTCTTCAAGACAATTGAGGCATCTCAAAAACGTGGATTTTCCACCGCCGCTCGGACCTACGATGACAACTCTTTCGCCCTCGTTTATGGTTTCGGTGATGTCGTCAAGCACCAACAAATCGCCGAATTTTTTTGTCAGATTTATAGCACTCAACATAACTTACGCCTCCACGATATATTCCTTTTTCTTTTTGCGAACGTCGATCTTTTTGTAATTGCGATCGGTTTTTGCCATCTGCTTTTCTACGAGTTTGAGTACGCCCGTAAGCCCCATAACGATGATGAGATACATGCACGCGGCAATCAGCAACGGAAAGAGATAATCGAAGGTTCTCGATTGGATCATTCCCGGCACTTTGCCGAGGTCGAGAATGCCGACGTAGCCGACGATTGCCGTCTCTTTGACGAGAGTGATAAACTCGTTGAAAAGCGGCGGAAGCACGTTGCGCACAGCCTGCGGCGTGACCACTTTCACCATGGTTTGCCCCGTGGACATACCAAGCGAACGCCCCGCTTCCATCTGACCGTAGTCAACGCTTTCAAAGCCCGCCCTGACGATTTCGGCAACGTATGCGCCCGAGTTCAGTCCAAACGTGAGCGCGCCGATCGCAATGCCATTGTCGGATGAGGCAAGCACAACGAAATACATTATGAAAAGTTGCAAAACGACGGGCGTGCCGCGGATTATCATTATGTACGTTTTGGCTATTGCGGATAGCACCTTTAGTTTGCCCGTCTTTTTTGAAACGTAATTTATCATTGCCAATACGACGCCGATGGCAACGCCGATGAGCGTTGCCAAAAACGCGATGAGCAAGGTGTTGCCAAGCCCCTCGAAATAGAGTTTGTATCTGCCGTCGTAGATGAACGCGCGATAAAGACGTTCGGATATGGTTGCCGACAAAATCATAATATCACCAAAGTTTCGCCGTTATTTGAGCATCAGTTCCGCAGGGATTTTGTCCATAAGGATTGCGTCGATGCGGCCGTTTTTGAGGTCTTGAAGAGCAAGCGCGTATTGCTTGTATTGCTTTACGCTCGCACCTTCCGCTTTGACGAGAATCGTGCCGATCGTGCCGTCTGCGTTTTCGATATCGTAGGAGTAGCCCTGACCTTTTGCCGCGCTGATGATAAGGTCGCCGCTCGTGCCTTCCTGCACGCCGACAGTCTTGCCTGCAAGGTCTTTGACGCTCGCGAACTGTCCGTCTTTGGACACGATGACGAGAGTGGAACTCGAATAAACGCGGCTGAAATCAACCGCCGCTTTACGCTCTTCGTTGATGGTGATGCCTGCCGCGCCCACTGCGTCGGACGTGGATTGAGCAACGTTGGTGGCAATCACGTCAAACATAACGTCTTTCACTTCGAGTTTTTTGCCGAGGTTGAGGGCAACTTGCGACATAATCGCAACGTCAAGACCTACAACGTTTCCGCCGTAAACGAACTCGTAGGGAGCAAAGCCCGACTCGGTGTACATGGTGAGCGTCTGACTTGCCGAGCCGAAATCCCAACTCGTTTGCAATCCGTCGGGAGCAACCGCTTTGTCACCGCACTTTTCTTCGTTGGCAAGCGCGGAATAATAATCCATATATTGATTCATTTTGCCGTTTGCAAGCCACTCGTCGATGACGGCGTTCACGGCGTTGAGCAAATCGACGTTGCCCTTCTTCACCGCAATGCCGAAGTCCTCTTGCAGAAGGTCGAGTGCCGCCACGGCTTGAAGATTCGAGTCGCCGTCGTTGCACGCAACGAGTGCGAAACACGCACCGATTACGGTTGCAATCAACAAAGCGACAAGGCTTATTTTGGTCATTTTTTTCATAGGTTTATGTCTCCGAAAAACTTGTATTTCATTTTTACCGACATATAATAGCAACCTCGCGGATATTTTGCAATCGATTTTGCATAAATTCCCAAATATTTTTATATTTTTCAAAATCTATGCAGAAATTAATAAATATTCAGTATATTTATGCATTTTATATACATTTATTCGCATAAAAAAACGAATTGACCTCATCGGCAAAATATTTTATTATATATAAAGATATTTATCGTACAAATAATAAACGATATATAGCATAAATCGACCTAAACGGGTCAAAATCAATAGAATCGCAAAAACGTTATGAACGAAATTCTTCTCTTAAGCAACGCAAATCATCCCCTTATCGAGCAAGCGAAATCGCTCGTTTCGGCATACGAAAACGAGCACGTAAAATTCAGTTTTCAGACGGCAAAGTTGAGCGATGAAAACGTAATCGGAAAAGCGAAATCGGCGCACGCAGTCTTGTTCGTCACGACGACGAAAAAGGAAGATAAAGCGGTTGAATCAATCCGCAAAAATCTCAACCTATATGCGCAGATCACCGGTTTATCATCATATATCGACGGCGTAAACCGTGAGTTGTGCATAGTGCAAGATAAAAACGGCGGCATATATCACGGTGAAAAAGGCTTTGGAAACAACCGCTCTTTCGGGCGCGAAGCGTACGATACGGAACGCTATAGCGAACTTGAAATCGAGCGCACCGCCCGCGTTGCGTACGAGTATACGCAAGAGCGCGCTCGTCACCTTACGCTGTGCGACAAAGCGGATATGCTCAACTCCTCTAAACTTTGGCGAAAAGTCGTTGCCGACGTCAACGAAGACTATCCTTCCGTAACCGTCGATATGCAAGATATCACCGCCACCGCAAAAGCGATTGTCACCTCTTTGCAATCTATCGACACAATCGTGACGACCGCCCTTTTCGGCGATATACTCACCTCGGTTGCCACGAGTGTTTTTGGCAGCGCACCTTCGATAAGTTTTGTGGGAGATACCCCTCTTGCAATGTACGGCTTCAACCTCTGCGAACAGAGCAACGTATCGCAAAACTCAATAGAATCTCTCATCCGTTTTGCAATGCAAAACTCATTTGGGATTGAGTGATATGGTAAAAAAACAAATGCGCCTCTGTTTTCAGAGGCGCATTTGTTTATATAAGGCACAATCGATAAATAATGAAAAGTATAATATTGTGATGAAAAACCTTTCTCTTTGTGAAAGGCGTGATATTTGGATGAAGAGCAAGAAAGAGTCGTTTTCACAGGCAGGAGCGTACTGAATCGTACGTGACTGTTTTGTGGAAACGGCTCTGCCGCAGTTATTCGCCAAATAGCACGTCTTGGAGAAAGGCGTGATAAATCGATGGATAACAAGGAAGGCGCAATTTTTAAACTTGTGAAAAGTGTAATATTGAGATGAAGAACAAGGAAGGCACGACTTGAAACAAAACCCAACGTACATAGTCGTACGTGATTTTGGAGCAAGCCGTGCCTGACACAGTTATTCGCTCAATAGTACACTTTTCAAGAATTGACCGGTGTAGGAACACGCCACCTCACTTACCTCCTCCGGCGTTCCTTGCGCTACTATAGTACCGCCACGGTCGCCGCCGTCAGGACCGAGGTCGATGACGTTGTCGGCAACTTTGATGACGTCGAGATTGTGCTCGATGACGAGGACGGTGTTGCCTTGCTCGACGAGGCGGTCGAGAATGGTGATGAGTTTTGCAACGTCGTGGGTGTGAAGTCCGGTGGTGGGTTCGTCAAGGATATAGACGGTTTTGCCGGTGGAACGACGAGAGAGTTCGGTTGCGAGTTTGACGCGTTGCGCCTCGCCGCCGCTGAGCGTAGTTGAGGACTGACCGAGTTTGACGTAGCCCAAACCGACGTCGTTGAGCGTTTTGATTTTGTTTTTGATTTTCGGGATATTCGCAAAAAATTCGGTGGCTTCCTCGATGGTCATATCGAGAACGTCGCTGATATTTTTGCCTTTGTAGCGCACTTCGAGCGTTTCGCGGTTGTATCGTGCGCCCTTGCACACCTCGCAAGGCACGTACACGTCGGGAAGGAAGTGCATTTCGATTTTGATGATGCCGTCGCCACTGCAATGCTCGCATCTGCCGCCGCCGACGTTGAAGGAGAATCTGCCTGCGGTGTAGCCTCTGGCTTTAGAGTCGGGAAGCGAGGCGAACAGTTCTCTTATATCGCTGAAAACACCCGTGTAGGTTGCGGGATTGGAGCGCGGCGTTTTGCCTATGGGGCTTTGGTCTATGCAGATGACCTTGTCCACGTTTTCGATGCCCTCGATGCCGTCGCAATTGCCCTGTCTGACGTTGGAGCGCATAAGCGCGTTGGAGAGCGCGGGGAAAAGCACTTCGTTGACGAGCGAGGATTTGCCGCTGCCCGACACGCCGGTAACACAGTTGAATACGCCGAGCGGAATCTTGACGTCAACGTTTTTGAGGTTGTTCTGCTTTGCGCCCTTTATCTCGATAAACTTGCCGTTTGAGGAGCGGCGGGAAATGGGAACGGGAATGGAGAGTTCTCCGCTCAGATACTTGCCCGTTATGCTGTCCTTGCTTGCTATGATATCATCCACACTGCCGCTTGCGACCACGCTTCCGCCGTGCACGCCTGCACCCACGCCGATATCCACGATAAAGTCGGCGTTGCGAATGGTTTCCTCGTCGTGCTCGACGACGATGAGCGTGTTGCCGATATCGCGCAGATTCTTGAGAGATTGAAGAAGACGTTGATTGTCCTTTTGATGCAAGCCGATGCTCGGCTCGTCGAGAATGTACAGCACGCCCGTGAGCCCGCTTCCGATTTGGGTTGCGAGTCTGATACGCTGGGATTCGCCGCCGCTTAAAGTGGTTGCCGAGCGTGAGAGCGTGAGATAGTCAAGTCCGACGTTGATGAGAAAATCAAGCCTTGCGCAGATTTCTTTTACGATTCTGTCCGCGATGAGGTGTTGCGTGTCGGTGAGTTTGAGCGTCTGCATAAACTCTTTGAGTTTTGCAATGGACATTTCGGTGAGATCGAATATGTTTTTGCCTGCGATCGTGACGGCGAGCGCTTCGGGTTTGAGTCTCTTTCCGCCGCACTTTGAGCAAGGCACTTCTTTCATATACTTTGCAATCTCGTTTTTGACGAGTTCGCTGTCCGTTTCGTTGAAGCGGCGCATAAGATTTCTTGCCACGCCCTCGTAACTTGCCTTGTAAAATCCGCTGAACGTGCGCGAATTATATTCCATGGAAATACGGTCGCCGTCGTTGCCGTAAAAGATTATATCGAGGATGTTTTTGGGCAAGTCTTTAAGCGGCGTATCGAGGGAGAATCCGTACGCCTGCGAGAGCGCTCTGAACTGCATCTGCGACATATGCCCGGCGTCCCAGCCGCTCACTTTGATTGCGCCGTCTTTGAGGGATTTGTTCCAGTCGGTGACGAGCAGATTGACGTCGATTTCGTTGCGGAAACCCAAGCCTCCGCACTCGGGGCATGCGCCGTACGGGTTGTTGAACGAAAATAATCTCGGCGTGAGTTCCTCAAAGCTCAAGTCGCAATCGGGGCACGCGTACTTGGTGGAATAGAGCACTTCCTCGCCGTCGAAGTCGGCAATCACGAGCCCTTCGGAAAGTTTGATCGCATTTTCGATCGCGTCGGAGATACGACGTTGCGCGCCGTCCTTGACGACGATACGGTCGATGACCACGCTTATGTTATGTTTGATATTTTTGTCGAGTTTGATTTCTTCGTCGAGGGTATAATTCGTTCCGTCCACTCTGACTCGAACGTAGCCTGCGCGCTTGAACTGCTCGAGTTCTTTGCGGTATTCGCCCTTGCGACCTCTGACGACGGGAGCGAGAAGTTGAAGTTTCGCACCCTCTCTTTCCATAATCTTGTCGCAGATCTGATCCACGGTCTGACGAGCGATTTCACGCCCGCACTTCGGGCAATGCGGAGTGCCGATTCTCGCGAAAAGAAGGCGGAAATAATCGTATATTTCCGTCACCGTACCCACGGTCGAACGGGGGTTGTGCGAGGTGGTTTTTTGGTCGATTGACACTGCGGGAGAGAGCCCCTCGATATAGTCCACGTCGGGCTTTTGCATCTGTCCGAGGAACATACGAGCGTAACTCGAAAGACTTTCGACGTAGCGTCTTTGCCCCTCTGCGAAAATGGTGTCGAAAGCAAGCGAGGATTTGCCGCTTCCGCTCAAACCCGTAAACACCACGAGTTTGTCACGCGGTATTTCGAGGTCGATATTTTTGAGGTTGTTTTCCCTTGCCCCTTTTACGATGATTTTGTCGATACTCATTTTTTTACTCTTCTATTATGTTCTTCTAATGCGATTTTCAACTGAGTTTTTTGATTTGTTTTTTGAGGTCGTTGAGTTCGTCGCGGATGAGAATTGCCTTCTCGAAATCGAGTTGCGCGGCAGCAGTCTGCATAAGCCCTTTGAGGCGTTCAACTTCCTTAATAATATCTTTAACGCTCAATTTTTCGTTGTGAACTGCCTTTTTGGTGATTTCGAGCGAATTTTTGATTGCGCTCACGACGGTCTTGGGCACTATGCCGTGCGCCTTGTTGTACTCGTCCTGAATCTTCCTTCGGCGCATGGTTTCGTCGTAGGCTCTTTGCATGCTCTGCGTCATATTGTCGGCGTACATAACCACTCTCCCCTTGTCGTTTCTTGCCGCTCTGCCTATGGTCTGAATGAGCGCGCTTTCGCTTCTCAAAAAACCTTCCTTATCGGCGTCGAGAATTGCGACGAGTTGCACTTCGGGAAGGTCAAGACCTTCGCGCAAAAGGTTGATGCCCACAAGCACGTCAAACTCGCCCTCTCTCAATCCTTTGACTATGTCGATGCGCTCGAGCGTGTCTATATCCGAGTGCATATAGCGCACCTTGATCCCGACTTCCTTGAGGTAGTCGGTGAGGTTTTCCGCCATCTTTTTGGTGAGGGTGGTCACAAGCACTCTGCCCTTGTTTTTGACCACGGCGTTTATCTCGCCGATAAGGTCGTCTATCTGACCTTCGATAGGCTTGATTTCGATCTCGGGATCGAGAAGTCCCGTCGGGCGAATGATCTGCTCCGCAACGAGATCGGCTCTTTCGAGTTCGTACTGCGCAGGCGTTGCCGACATGCACACGAGTTGGCGTATGCGCGCGTCGAATTCCTCGAAACGAAGAGGTCTGTTGTCGTAGGCTGACGGGAGTCTGAACCCGTATTCGACGAGGTTGTCCTTTCTTGCTCTGTCGCCGTTGTACATAGCGCGGATTTGCGGAATGGTCATATGGCTTTCGTCGATAAACGTGATGAAGTCCTTGCCGAAAAAGTCGAGCAGCGTATACGGCGCTTGCCCGGGCTGTCTGCCGTCGAAGTAGCGCGAATAGTTTTCGATTCCGCTGCAATATCCCACTTCCCTTATCATCTCGACGTCGTAGTTGACTCTCTCGTCTATGCGTTGCGCCTCGATGAGTTTGCCTCTCTCCACGAAGTACTTGACTCGCTCTTGCTTGTCGAGCATAATGCGGCGCAAAATGGCTTCCTTATCGCCGCTTATGACGTACTGCGTTGCAGGGAATATGAGGGTATGTTTGAGTTCGCTGAGCACCTTGGAGGTCGTGCCGTCGATTTCGCAAATGCGCTCGATCGTATCTCCGAACATTTCAACGCGGATTGCGACTTCCGAACTCGTTGAGGGAAAGATATCCACCGTGTCCCCTCTCATTCTGAAAGTTGAGCGCACGAAGTCGATATCGGCGCGCTTGTATTGGATATCAACGAGTCGCCGCGCAAGTTCGTCACGGTCAATCTCGTCGCCCTCGCGCAGAGAAATGGAGTTTTCAAAATAGTCCGTCGGCGCGCCCAAGCCGTATATGCACGACACGCTCGCCACGACTATGGTGTCCTCTCTCTCGCAAAGCGACGCGGTTGCCGAGTTGCGAAGTTTGTCGATTTCCTCGTTGACCTGCAAATCCTTTTCGATATAGGTGTCCGTGCGCGGAATGTACGCCTCGGGTTGATAATAATCGTAATAGGAAACGAAAAACTCCACTCTGTTTTTTGGGAAAAACTCACGGAGTTCGTTGCAAAGTTGAGCGGCGAGCGTCTTGTTGTGCGCAATCACGAGCGTGGGCTTTTGCATACGCTCGATAATATTCGCCATAGTAAAAGTTTTGCCCGAGCCCGTTACGCCCAGCAAAACTTCCGTGTTGAATCCGTCCTTCAGACCTTCAACGATTTTTTCTATTGCCTCGGGTTGATCGCCCGTGGGCTTGTATTTGCTTACAAGTTCAAATTTCATCTATTTCAAATCTCATTGTCCGAGCAAGAACGCAACCAACTGGCGTATGCCCACACCTATGAGCGCAGTGACGACGCTCAGTCCTAGCGTAAGCAGAATCTTGAACAAGAGATTGCTCTTGAACGCACGCTCCACTCTTGCAAACTGAAGCCCCTTCTTTTGCATATTGATGCAGTAGACCAACTCACCTTTCTTGTCCGAGCGCGTGATGTCGAAATAGTCGTCGATTTCGAGATTGCGAAGCGTGGTGTCCAACTCGTCCTCTTCGATGGGCAAATCGAGCGGCAGTTTCTCAAAAATTTCAATGGGCGTGATAAGACAAGAGCCGTTCTGTTTGTCCGCCTCCTGATAGATGACTCTCATCACCGCTTTTTCTTTTTTTGTCAAGACGTGCTGTCTTTCAACTTGCACTTGCATCTTTTTGCCTCTGATTCGGGTGTGGGCAAAGCCCATCCGCAATTTATTGATTATTAATTGTTAATTTTGAAGTCACAGGAATTTTGCCAACAACACGGTGACTATCGCAACTATTGCGCTGCCCACAAGACTGCCCAAAAACGACGTGAAAAACAATACGCCCTTGCCCACCGTTTTTTCGGCTTTTTCTTTGACGGTTTTCTTTTGATAAAGAGTGTGCTCCTGAGGCTTTTCTTCCTCCGCTTGCGGCGCTTGCACGACGGGCTTTTGCACTTCCTCGATGCGTTTGACAACGCTGAGGCAGTATTCGTCGGGCGTAAAATATTTGACGAGGATATATTCTCTGTCTTTGAGTTCTCTGATGACGGAGGACAGTTGCACTTTGGAGAGCGTCAAACCTTGCGGGATTCTTTCAAGAATCTCGTCCGCTTCGATGATTTTGTACACTTCCTCTTCGCCTGCGATATTGCGAATGATATCGTACACCGTTTGACATTCGAGTCCGAGCATAAATACCTCCTTATTCTTTCTAAAATGTTAACATATTATTATAAATATAGCAATGTTTTTTCAAAATCACACTCTAAAATTCTGTCCGTTCGCATTTGTTTTTCACACAATATGCCGTTTTTTCTGTGCATCAAATAGGTGAAAGCAGGCATTGACAACCCATATTATCTATGATAGAGTGAAATTGTCGATATAAACTATCGTAGTGGCATATATTTTTGGAATCGAGCGTTGCTCGAAAACAGTGAAACGGGAGACTTTTTATGAAAAAGAATTTTGCACTCATTCTTACAACTTGCATTTTGCTTACGCTGTTGATGACGGCTTTCGTTGCGTGCGACAATGAAGAAACCGTAACTGTCAAGGTTTATTCTGTATCCACAGGTCACGATGAAAATCCAAGGTTGGGACACACAATCACCATAAAAAAAGGGAGCACTTTTTCAACAGAAGATTATTTTTCGAATTATGAGAAATACGATGGCACAATGGGACGCCTTGATCCATGGGGGTTCTATCTCGACTCCGCTTGTACAAAAAAGCACAACGATGATAACATTATCGATCACGATGTGAGGTTCTACATTCTCTATTGCAGTTTTGGCTCAACGTTTATTGTTTTCAACTACGAAAATAAAAATTACTATTGTTATGTTGAAGATACAACGGCAAAATTGACTGCCGACACGTTTGCAGTTTCGGCATATGGCAAAACGATTGATTCTTCAAAACTTAACTATTATTCCGACAAAGAAATGACGCAAGAGATCGAACTTGTAGGTAAGTCATACGATGAAATAGCAGTTGAAGCAGTAAGCTCTTATCCGTATAAAGAAAAGTACGTTTATGTAAAACGTGCTGATTAAGTATAAAAATTCACTTTTTGGAGGAGAACTATGAAAAAACGTCAACTATTAATTCTTGGAATCATTGAAATTCCGATCGAAAGCACAACGCCCGAAATTCTTGAAGATATGGAAAGAATAAAGGACGAAATAGGCAAGAATCAATATCTTATGAGTGCATAAAGTTTGATCCTCTATAAACACAAAAGCAAGCGTTGAACGCTTGCTTTTGTCTTTATAAAACGTGTTTTATGGCAAAATCAGTCGTTTCTGTTTTGTTGGATTTGAAGCGACAGCAGTGCGAGCGACGAGGCAAGATCCTCGTTCTTGAGGGCTACGTTAGAGGGGATATTGAGGTGCACCGAAGCAAAGTTCCATATGGCCTTTATGCCTGCGCCGACCATTCTGTCCGCAACCTCTTGCGCCGCATACGAGGGCACTGTGATGATGCCGATCTGAATGTTGAATCTCTCAACGATCTCTTTGAGTTTTGACACGTCGTAGACGGGTTTGCCGTTGATTTTGGTGTTCACCACTCTTTCGCTGTTGTCGAAAGCAGCCACGATATTCAGCCCGTAGTTTTCAAAACCGCCGTAGCCGAGAAACGCTTTTCCGAGTCCGCCCACGCCGACCAGAACGGCGTCGTGAGTGTTGTTGTAGCCGAGAAAACTTTCAAGGTCTGCGATGATCTCCTTGGTGACGTAACCCATTTTGGGTTTGCCTGCCACGCTCGAGACGAGGGCGATATCTTTTCTCACCTGCACGGGATTGAGGTTGAGCCCGTTTGCAATGGTTGTGCTTGACACGGTTGCGACGTTGAGTTTGTCGAGTTGATACAAATATTTGAGATAGGACGGCAATCTGTTGAGAGTTGCCTTTGAGATTTCTTTATTGTCTTTCGTCATAATTCACCTTGCATATTTTTCGATAAAAATATACACCCTTTCGCGCGCATATGTCAAGTTTCTATCGATATTGGCGTTCAATCGATAAAAATCCCGATATTCTCGCAAAAAAATATGCAATCGATAAAATCCGATTGCACATTTCGTTTATTTTACGATTTTGAATCTTTCAAATCCGACTTTTCATTCGCCTTTGCTGTCCGAGTCGTCGCTTTGAGAATCTTCACCGTCGCCACGTGACTTTTCTGCGTTATCGTCCGACTCTGCACCGTTGCCGTCTGAATCCGTGGCATCGTTCGGCTTATCGTCGCCGTGCGATTTTTCGTTGTCGTCGCCCGTGGTTTCGGCGTTGTCAAACGGCGAAGTCACTGCGTAGTCTTTTTCATCGCGCGGAGCATTTTCATCGCCATTATTCTCGTTTTTGGCATGCGATTTGCGTTTGCCGCGAGATTTTTTGTTGTTCGGATTCGTCGAGCCGAATTTCTTTTTGATTATGAGGATCGTGATGACGAGTCCTGCGATGAGAAGGCATATCGGCAGAAGTATTGTCAACAAAAGTATGCTCAAGAGCGTTTCCCACGCGCCGCTGCTTCTCCTTCTCCGCCCGGGATTTTGGCTTGCACAGAGCGAGAAAGACAACTCGTCGTCGGGAAGCGTATCGCTATGCCACCGATATCCGCCATCGACCGCCTCGAAGTCCTCGTTTGCATCTATCAGATAATAGTTGGTGTTGATTTTGACGTTCAAGTCCTTAAAGCTGTTCCAAGTGGACGCAGGCGACACTAAATAATTGAACACGTACACCGACGGCGAATGTTCCTCGTCGATATCGGGATACATAGGCGCAACGACCTCGTTGACGATTGTCTGATTCGGCGCAAACGTCATATCGTACTCAAACCAACACAACAAATCTCTTTTGACGTTGAGGTGATTGACGACAGCGACTCGCGAACTTCCGCTTTTCAAACTCCAGTACGCCGCGTTGTACCAATCCACCTTGCTCACGCCGTAACTCTCGTCGTAGTATTTGAGCGCAAACTCCTCGAAAGTCGTCGTGCTTTCCTCGATTTTCCTTAACGAGCCGGAAACTTTGTTCTTGCAATCGTAGTCGGAGAAAAACTCCACTCGCTCCGCAAAGTCGATTTCATCGCCTATGGCATAGAAAGTGTACTCGTTGCTGTTTCCCATCAAGAACGTTACGAACTGCGTTCCGTCGAGGTTTTGCCTGTAAGAGGAATACCATAAACCGCAAACTACCGAGCGCGAATCGAGTCCGCCGAGATACATTCTGCAATAGCCGTCGCTTGCGGTGCAAGTGTAAACGTATTTGTGAACGACCTTATCGCGAGTGTAAAAATCGTCCTCGATCATCTCGTCTTGCAACTTCACGAATTCACTTGCGACAGAAAACGACGTGTCTTGCAGCATATACGAAAAGCGAAGTTTTCTCTCCACCGTCTGATCGTCGACCTTCACGCCGAATCTGTCAAGCGACGACGGATCGTAAAGAATCCGATCAAGGTATTCTATCGGGAAAAGGACGTTGACTTTGGCTGTGAGTTCGCTCGGATTTTTGAACGTGTACTTTGCGCTGACCGAGCCTATCTGAAGTCCGTTTAGATAGTGTTCGTCAAACTGAATATCGAAAGTAAGGTCTTCTCTTTCAACGGTGATAGGACTATTCTCGGTGGTGATGAGAACGCCTGCCGAGTCGCGCCCTTCGTAATATCTAATTGCGGAATTTGCCACACAAACCGAGGTGGGAGAAGCAATTATAAAAGCGCAGGTCGCAATCAGCGCAAGCACGAACGCTACGCTCAAAAACTCTTTCATCGGGAAAGAGAACGTGTCGTGTTTTTTCATATTCTCCTCTTAAACCTCCGTTTTCAATATAATAAAGTCCGTTTTACGTCAATATCTCGATTTTTATCACTTCACCGTTATATCGGCAAGTCTGAACGGAATCGCCTTTTTCAACTCGTCCAGAGTGGTTTCGATCTGAAAGCCGATTCGTCCGCCCGAGAAAAATAATCTCGGCACTTTTTGTGCGCTCTCGTCAATCGTGGTCTTGAAAAACTTTTTCATTCCGATCGGGGAACAACCGCCGTGCACGTATCCCGTGAGCGAAAGCAAATCTTTGGATTTGACCATTTCGACGCTCTTTTCTCTTACGCACGCCGCCGCTTTTTTGAGGTCGAGTTCGCTCGCGACGGGAACGACGAAAACGTAGTGTTCGAGGCTTTTGCCAACCGTCACCAACGTTTTGAAAACGAGGCTTTGATCCACGCCCAAAAGCGCCGCCGCCTCGACACCGCTCACTGCTTCGTCTATGCCTAAAACGTGCTCTTTGTATGCGACTTTCTTTTGATCGAGAATCCGCATAGCGTTGGTTTTTTCGATTTTATCCTTTGCCATAAAATGTTATTCTTCCTCGCCCGTCTGCTCGTCCACTTTGAGCATAATCGCGCACTCGATGCGCTTTTTGAAGAGGTCGCAACCGTACTTGTAAACTCCGTTTACGTCACCTGTTGCGTTGTATGCGTTTGCGGCGCAACCGCCCGAGCAATACAATCTCGCCCAGCACTCGTCGCACTCTTTTCTCGAATACGCGTTGCACTTTTTGAATTTGGTTTGGATATCAGTCCTCGTCACGCCCTTCCAAATATCGCCCATAAGATAGTCCTTGTTTCCGACGAATTGGTGGCAGGGATAGAGTTCGCCCGTAGGCGTCACCGCAAGGTATTCCGTGCCGCTTCCGCAACCCGAAATGCGCTTGTAAATGCAAGGGCCGCCCTCGAGGTTGAGCATGTAGTGATAGAACGTGAACGGTTTGCCTTGCTTTCTTCTTTCAATCATCATATCGGCAAGTTTCTCGTACTCTTTGAACACGATTTGCTTGTCGTCCTCGGTGAGAGCGTACTTGTCGGTCGGGGGACATACGACGGGTTCCATGCTCAGTTCGTCGAAGCCGAGGTCGAGCATAGTCTGAATATCCTTGGTGAAATCGGGATTTCTATGCGTGAACGTGCCTCTCATATAATAGTTTTTTCCGCCCCTTGCCGTGACGAATTTTTGGAATTTCGGCACGATTATATCGTAACTTCCCACGCCGCCCACGGTCTTTCTGAAGTGGTCGTTTATCTCCTTTCTTCCGTCGAGGGAAAGCACGACGTTGTCCATTTCCTTGTTTGCGAAATCAATGACTTCGTCGTCAACAAGCATACCGTTGGTGGTGAGCGTAAAGCGGAAATTTTTGCCGTGTTCTTTCTCGATCGAGCGGGCGTACGCCACGAGATCTTTGACGACCTGCCAGTTCATAAGCGGTTCGCCGCCGAAAAAGTCGACTTCGAGATTGCGGCGCGTTCCGCTGTTTTCCACGAGAAAATCCAAAGCGCGCTTTCCGACTTCGTAGGACATAAGCGCACGCTCGCCGTGATACTTGCCTTGAGATGCAAAACAGTATTCGCAGTTGAGATTGCAGGTGTGCGCAACGTGAAGGCACATTGCTTTGAGCACCGTATTGCGCTTTGCCAAAATATCGACGTCAGGTTTGAATGTGTCTTCAGAGAAAAGTTTGCCCTCTTTTTTGAGTTGTTCAACGTCGTCTATGCACTCCAAAACGTCTGCCTCGCTCACGCCTTGGTCTTTATACTTTTTGCAAATATCTTCGGCAATTTGCTCTGTGCCAGAATGCTCGTACGCGTTGATAATGTCGTACGCCACGTCGTCCACGCTGTGTACGCTTCCGCTTGCGGTGTCAAGCACGATGTTGTATCCGTTGAGTTTGAAAGAATGAATCATATCGTTTGATTGGTCCTATATGGTATTTCGTCGCAAACGAAGGGATTTACCGTCTGCGATTTTACACAAAAAACGCCTAGCATAACTAGGCGATCTTTGCAAAAGTATGTGTTTTGCTAAAAATTATTTTGCAGCCTTTTCGCACTTTTGGTTTGCAACGCCGCAAGAAGTTTTGCAAGCAGATTGGCAAGAAGTTTGGCATTCGCCGCAGCCGCCGTTTTGTTTGCTTTCGTTGAGATCGCGCGTTTTCAAAGTTGTAATTCTTTTCATGATAACGACTCCTTACAATTGATATATAGTATTATAGAAACTAAAATGTTCTTTGTCAAGAGTTATCCGACACTTATTCGGAGACGGAACACGAGCCGCAACGGCGGCGAG
>ULOF01012872.1_pt1 | contig 24815 bp, 18 predicted proteins | sample 1952371 | NCBI WGS metagenome assembly ULOF01 (sample SAMEA4835597, study PRJEB28245) | human gut metagenome | biome: gut microbiome; material: fecal sample | place: Denmark | collected 2008 | reverse complement strand
GTGCCGGCTGGCTAGCCGTTACTTATCAGGGATTGAGTGTATGTTCTTCTTACTGTGAAGTTTGGAATAATGACTTAGCTACACAATATGATGAATATTATGCAGACGGTTCAAGTGACACTTCACCTGTTACCGAAACCTTAACTATAGCTTTGGAACCAGGTACTTATAAAATAAAAATATATGGTAGTTACGGCAAAACTGGTGGATACCGTGTTAAAGCCTCTTTCCGGTCTGCAAACAGCAATGTCAGAGGTGCATCCAGTTTTCAAACTGCCAAAACCTTAAGCTTTAACCAGACCGTAACAGGCTTTCTCTCTGAGGATGACAAGATGGATTTTTACAAAATTACTGTTCCTGCCGGCACGACTATAAGATTGACTTATACATCATATGTCCATGACGGTTCATATATGCAAATATGGGACAACAACTATATAGAAGTTTCAGAACGCTATGTATCGGGGGCTTCTGAGAGTTCACCCATTACCTACATTTATGAGGAAAAGCTTGCTGCCGGTACATATTATGTGAAAATATATCCCAGCTACAGCGGACGAGGGCTCTACACTTTAAAATACGAGCAGAAGATAATGACCAGCAGCATTAAAATTTCTGGAAACAAACAGGTCGCTGCCGGAAAAAGTTTTCAATTATCTGCCACAGTATCACCCTACAATGCAACTAATAAAACTATACAGTGGAGTTCCAATAACACCTCAATAGCCAGTGTTGATTCAAAAACAGGCATGGTTACCACCTACAGAACAGGAAAGGTCAAAATAACCGCCTCTGCCACCGACGGAAGCAACATAAAAAAAACCATTACAGTAATTGTAAAGCCAAAAAAACAAACTATTACTTCTATATATAACTCTACATATTATAGAAGAACAATGTTTGTCAGATGGAATTTTCAAAATGGTGTTACAGGCTATCAGATACAATATGCCACAAATAAGAAATTTAAAAAAGCTAAAAGTAAAAAAGTTAAAGGAAGCAGCTATTATAAATCAATTTCAGGGCTTTCCAAAAAAGCATATTATGTCAGAATACGGGCATATTATAAAACCCATAGTAAAGTATATTATTGAAGCTGGAGTAATGTCAAAAAGGTAAAGATTAGGCGATAAAGTTTATTTAAAACTGGAAAGAATCTTTTTTCTCTATGGATTCTTTCCAGTTTTTTAGTGTTCTATAAATCAAAACTTCTTTTATCTCACCTTAAGTATAAAATCATGCAAAAACGTCCCGCGCTCCTTCACGAAGCACGAGACGTTCATTTCATCTACAAGTATTCCTTTTATCAATTCCGAATCTTACTTGTCATTGATTGCAGCCTGTGCAGCAGCTAATCTTGCGATAGGTACACGGAATGGAGAACATGATACATAGTTAAGACCTACCTTGTGGCAGAACTCAATTGAAGATGGGTCTCCACCGTGCTCACCACAGATACCTAACTCAAGGTCTGGACGAACAGAACGACCCTTCTCAACTGCCATCTGAATTAACTGGCCAACACCAGTCTGGTCTAATTTAGCAAATGGATCATTCTCATAAATCTTTGTATCATAGTAAGAATCTAAGAACTTACCGGCATCATCACGTGAGAAACCAAATGTCATCTGTGTAAGGTCATTTGTACCGAAGCAGAAGAACTCTGCATCCTTAGCAATCTGGTCAGCTGTAAGAGCAGCTCTTGGAATCTCAATCATCGTACCTACCTGGTACTTGATATCAGAATTCTTTTCTTTCTTAACTAAGTCAGCTGTCTCAACAACAACATCCTTAACATACTTAAGCTCTTTCTCCTCACCAACAAGCGGAATCATGATTTCAGGAACGATGGCTTTACCAGTCTCCTCTGCAACCTCAATAGCAGCTTCCATAACAGCTCTTGTCTGCATCTTAGCAATTTCCGGATACGTCACAGCAAGACGGCATCCACGATGACCCATCATAGGGTTGAACTCGTGAAGAGAATCACATTTTGCCTTAACTTCCTCTACAGTAATTCCCATATCAGCAGCTAATGCCTTAATATCCTCTTCCTCAGTCGGAACAAACTCATGAAGAGGTGGGTCTAAGAAACGAACTACCATTGGCATTCCATCAAGAGTCTTGTACATAGCCTTGAAGTCAGCCTTCTGGAACTCACCGATTGCCTTAAGTGCTTCTTCTCTCTGCTCTACTGTATCCGAAAGAATCATACGACGGAACTTAGGAATTCTCTCCTCACCGAAGAACATATGCTCTGTACGGCAAAGTCCGATACCTTCCGCACCTAACTCAACAGCCTTAGCTGTATCTGCAGGTGTATCTGCATTCGTACGTACCTTTAACTTTCTATACTTGTCTGCCCAAGCCATTACACGACCGAACTCACCAGCGATAGAAGCATCAACTGTCTTGATATCACCCTCATAAATGTTACCTGTTGTACCATCAATTGAGATATAATCTCCCTCTTTGAAGGTCTTGCCAGCCAATGTAAACTGCTTGTTCTCCTCATCCATATTGATGTCGCCACAACCAGATACACAGCAGGTACCCATACCACGTGCAACTACCGCAGCATGTGATGTCATACCACCACGAACGGTCAAAATACCCTCTGAAGCCTTCATACCTGTAATATCTTCCGGAGATGTCTCAAGACGAACTAATACAACTCTCTCACCCTTTTCCTTCCATGCAACTGCATCATCAGCGGTAAATACAACCTTACCACAAGCTGCACCAGGAGAAGCACCAAGTCCTTTTCCAAGTGGTGTAGCACTCTTTAAAGCCGCTGCATCAAACTGTGGGTGAAGAAGCGTATCCAGGTTACGAGGATCAATCATAACAACTGCCTCTTCCTCTGTCTTATGACCCTCATCAACAAGGTCACATGCAATCTTAAGAGCTGCCTGAGCAGTTCTCTTACCATTACGGCACTGTAACATATAAAGCTTCTTATTCTCTACTGTAAACTCCATATCCTGCATGTCATGATAGTGATTCTCAAGTGTCTCACATACCTGAATAAATTCAGTATAAGCTTCTGGGAACTCTTTCTCCATCTCTGCAATTGGCATTGGTGTACGAACACCGGCAACTACATCCTCACCCTGTGCATTAATCAGGAACTCACCCATAAGCTTCTTCTCACCAGTAGCAGGGTCACGGGTAAATGCAACACCTGTACCAGACTCATTATTCAAGTTACCAAATACCATAGGCATTACGTTAACTGCAGTACCCCATGAATAAGGGATATCATTATCTCTTCTGTAAACATTTGCACGTGGGTTATCCCATGAACGGAATACAGCCTCAATTGCTAACTTCAACTGTTCTACCGGATCAGAAGGGAAATCTGAACCTAACTGATTCTTATACTCAGCCTTGAACTGTTCTGCTAATTCCTTAAGATCTGCAGCAGTAAGCTCTACATCAAACTTAACGCCCTTCTCTTCTTTCATCTTGTCAATAAGCTGCTCGAAATATTTCTTACCAACTTCCATAACAACATCAGAGAACATCTGAATAAAACGTCTGTATGAATCATACACAAAACGCTCGAAAGCCGGATCTGGGTTACCAGCGATCATAGCTGCTACTACCTCATCATTCAAACCAAGATTAAGGATTGTATCCATCATACCTGGCATAGATGCTCTGGCACCTGAACGAACAGATACTAACAATGGATTCTGGTGATCACCAAACTTCTTACCGTTGATCTCCTCCATCTTTTTAACACCTTCCATTGCCTGTGCCATAATCTCATCATTAATCTTACGTCCATCCTCATAGTACTGGGTACAAGCCTCTGTAGTAATAGTAAAACCCTGTGGTACTGGAAGACCAATACTGGTCATTTCAGCAAGGTTAGCCCCCTTACCACCAAGCAAATTACGCATGCTCATGTCACCTTCGCTGAACATATAAACCCATTTGTTTGCCATTTGTTTCATACCTCCTAAGTGTTTGATAATTGTACCAGGACAAATTCAATAACTTGTCCGCAGTCTGTTAATTATTATAGCATAAAATGAATAAAATACAAAATCTTTTTTTCTTTTTTTAGTTAATATTTATCAATTTATAAAAATTCGCAAAAAAAATTATTAATTCTATAAAAAGCGACTTAAAAATCAAAAAGCTACCGGATACATCCGATAGCTTTTTAAATAATTCATAATATCTTATTTTACAATACGAACTGCCTTATCAATTGGTGAATAGTCATAGCTGGAAACCTTAATACCTGTCTTTGGTGTACTTGCATGAACTACCTGTCCACCACCAATGTAGATAGCAACATGTCCAAATCCATGATAAAACAATAAATCACCTGGCTGCAAATTCTTTGTACTAACCTTTGTTCCCGCATTTGCCTGATCGGCTGCTACACGAGGCAGTGAATAACCAAAATGCTTATATACGGACTGTACAAATCCAGAACAATCTGCACCATCTGTCAGGCTTGTACCACCATATACATAAGGATTTCCAACAAACTGAACAGCATAATCTGCAATCTGTTGTCCTGTTGTACTAGTTGACTCCTGTTTAACAGATTCTGTAGAATCACTCTGGTCAGAAACTACTACATCAGTAGAATTAACCGTTTCCTGCCCATTGTTCTTTGAATTATTCTGCTTTGGTGCCTCCTGCTTAGGTGCTTCTGTAGTTGGAGCCTCTGTGGAAGGACTCTCTGTTACAGGAGCCTCTGAATCCTGAGAACTCTGCTGATTTTGTTCCTCCAATGCAGCCTGCTCTGCTGCTTCTGCCGCAGCGGCCGCCTGCTCCTCCTCAATTGTAACAGCTGTGTCATATATATAATCAACATATACATAATCACTCGCCACATATCCTGCTTCATCTTCTGATACAGCAACCTTAATCCAGTCATTCTCTTTTCCCAAAATGGTAAAGGAATCACCCTCGTCTGAAAGAGCAATTACATCACTTTCTGTAGACTCTTCCGCACGGACATTCAGTGTCTCCGCTGTAACCTTAACAACCTGGTCACAGTTATTCTCTATGTAGCTTTCTGCATCTTCACCAAACAGTAAATAATCATTTTTTACATATCCATAAGCATTACCAGAGGAAACGACTGACCATTCATCACCTTTCTCAACAATGGTACCAACATTACCGTTGTAAAACTTACCTACAACCTCTGACTCCTCTGAAGCTTCTGAACGGATATTCAGATAACTGTCTATGTTCGCAACTACCTGATTACTTTCAACCTTAGCTGCCTTCTCTTCTACCTGAACCTGCTCCTGCGCTTCTGTCTGCTGTTCTGTTACCTCCTCGGTTGCAGGTGCTTCTGTCACCTGTGCTACCTGCTGAACAGCACTGCCTTTTGAAATAGTCTTAACATCTGTAACACTATTCTGAATTGCCTTGCTTACAATAGCAGGAGTCTTACTAACCTGATCCTTTACACTTGATGTGTGAGAAGTTCCACCTAACATAAGAGACAACGCTGCAACTGCTAACATAGAACCTCTGACAATATTCTTCTTCATAATATACCTCATTTAAAATTATATGCAAGTTTAATTGTTACATAAATGTTACAAATCTAACATCAAGGTAATAATAACAAAGGTTTACTCTTATGTCAACCATAAAATTGAATTTTTCTTTATTTTTCTTACATTTTTCCTTTGTTTTACAGTTTGATACCCCCCTTGGTTTTGATTTCTTCCTCTATTTAATAGGAATATTCATTTTTTAACATTGTTTTAACTCATAATCCGTCTGCATTTTAGTAGGATATATTATTGCAATTTTTACCCGTTTTTTGTATAATGTTTACATTGATATTATTTTTACAAGTTAAAAAACACGGGAAAGGGTGAGGGTATACTATAATGGATATTAGAGACTTTTTAGATGTGAAACAATTAGAGCAGCTCATGCAGGACTGGTCAGATGCAACCGGACTTGCTACCATTGGCGTTGATTCCAATGGAGAATATTTCACACGGGATATCAATTTTACCGATTTTTGTATCAAGTATACGAGAGGTTCAGAGGAAGGATTGCGCCGTTGCCAGAAGTGTGATGCAGAATGCACAGGAACTTATTACTGCCATGCAGGTTTAATGGACTTCAGCCGCGATATCATTGTCAATGGTAAGAAGGTAGGTGCCATCATTGGTGGACAGGTACTTCCAGAAGAGCCGGATGAAGAAAAGTTCCGGGCAATTGCTGAAGAATTAGGGGTAGACCCTGACGAATATTTAGAAGCACTCCGCAAGGTTCCGATACGTTCTGAGCACTCCATCAAGGCTTCTGCTAAATTACTAGGTGATGTTGTGAATATGTTAGTAAATGCAAATTACCAGCAGCAGCATGACGTTAGTAAAATTGATAAAATGGATGAAGACATTGAGCGTGCTGCAAATCTGATTCAGGAGATTAATGAAAAATCTGCCCAGCTCGACAAGATTGAAAGCAAGCAGAATATTCTGTCACTGAATGCTTCCATTGAAGCTGCAAGAGCCGGTGAGTTTGGTCGCGGCTTTGCCGTAGTTGCCGCTGAGGTTGGTAAACTGGCTGTGAATTCTGGAGAAATCAACAAATCTATCAAGCAGTCTTTAAAGGCTTTGACAGGCACAATTAAGGAACTGGAATCTCTTAAATAGGTTTATACGAAAAAAGGTCCACTGGACCTCTTTCTCATATGCACGGCAATACAAACAGGGAGCAGAAAATCAAATCTGCTCCCTGTTTTTTATCCCTCTATCATTTTACCATCAATATTCAAATTTTTTCTCAAAATAAGCCTTCAAATCCTCGATTTTAATTCTCTCCTGCTCCATGGTATCACGGTCACGCACAGTCACCGCTCCATCCTCTTCGGATTCAAAATCATAGGTTACACAGAATGGCGTTCCAATTTCATCCTGTCTTCTATAACGCTTACCGATATTACCTCTGTCATCAAATTCGCAGTTATACGTTTTAGATAATTCCGTAAAAATCTTCTCTGCACCCTCATTTAATTTCTTGGACAACGGGAGTACACCAATCTTAACCGGCGCAAGTGCTGGGTGGAAATGAAGAACTGTTCTCACATCTCCTCCTTCTAACTCCTCCTCATCATATGCAGAACACAAAAATGCCAATGCTACCCGGTCAGCCCCTAAAGACGGCTCAATAACATATGGAATATATTTTGTTTTCTTTTCATCATCAAAATAATCCATCGGCTCACCGGAAGTATTCTGATGCTGGGTTAAATCGTAATCTGTACGGTCGGCAATTCCCCATAACTCGCCCCAGCCAAATGGGAAAAGATACTCAATATCCGTAGTTGCCTTGCTATAGAAAGACAATTCTTCTTTATCATGGTCTCTGTATCGGGTCTCCTCCTGATTCATTCCCAAATCCTTCAACCAGTCAATGCAAAACTGTTTCCAATATGCAAACCACTCCAAATCCGTATCCGGCTCACAAAAGAACTCTAACTCCATCTGTTCAAACTCTCTGGTACGGAATGTAAAGTTACCTGGCGTAATCTCGTTACGGAAGGATTTACCAATCTGACCAATACCAAACGGAATTTTCTTTCTGGAGGTTCTCTGCACATTTTTAAAATTAACGAAAATTCCCTGTGCTGTCTCCGGTCTCAAATAGATTGTATTTTTTGCATCCTCTGTAACACCCTGAAAGGTCTTAAACATTAAGTTAAACTCACGGATTTCGGTAAAATTTCTCTTACCGCAGGTTGGGCAGCAAATCTCATTTTTCTCAATATAATCTGCCATTTCTTCATGGGACCATGCATCCACAGAGCCTTCAATCGTAATTCCCTTGTCTGCCATATAATCCTCAATTATCTTATCTGCACGAAATCTTTCATGGCATTCCCTACAATCCATAAGGGGATCTGAAAAGCTTCCAAGATGCCCCGAAGCAACCCATGTCTGCGGATTCATCAGAATTGCACAATCCACACCTACATTATATGGATTTTCCTGAATGAATTTCTTCCACCATGCTTTCTTTATATTGTTTTTAAATTCAACGCCAAGATTACCATAATCCCATGTATTGGCAAGTCCCCCATATATCTCAGAACCCGGATAAATAAATCCTCTTGCCTTTGCTAATGCCACAATCTTGTCCATCGTCTTTTCCATAACTAAAGCCCTACCTTTTCATTTATTATCATTTATTTAAATATTATGATTGCATTATCTTTGCCGGAAGTGGTGGCAACATTATCCTTCACCTTTACTTCTCCATTATAATAAAGAATGCTCCCATTTACCACTACGTCTGTAGCCTCAGATATAATAAGCACTGTTGCCTTATCCACATCCTCCATATCAGAAACCTTAACAGTTTTATCCTCTCCCGCCTTAAAGCTTCCCTTAAGCTCGGATTCCTTTACATCCGAAAAATCCTTCAGAGTACATTCCAATGCATTAAAGCCATTATAGCTCTCTATATCTTTATATGTAAGCACCAGCTTCACCTTGCTCATGTCATCCGTATTAATTGATTTTTTCCTAACTTTATTTTTGCCAGCTTCCTCATTATATGATGTTATTTGTTCATCGATGTAAGTGGTCAGCTCTTCTGCCTTTATTGAAGAATCCTTAAAGTCCTCAACAGCAACCTCCACCAGAGAACCGTTTCCCTTAATTACCACTGTATTTTTATTGTATTCCTTTGCATAATTCGTACAACCGGTAAGAGCACTCAGCAGTGCTCCCATTATTATCATCATCTGAATCTTCTTCATCCTGCGCACCTCTGCTTTTTTTGTCATGTTTTCATTCTTATATAACTCATATATTTTACAAGAGAATACATAATATTTCAAGATAAAGCAGCAAGAATTTCTAAAGAATTGAATTTTTTTGCCACATGCTGGCTGAAATACTCCCCAATCACATGGTCAATCTCCTGAAAAATCGTTTCTGTTACCTGGAAAGTATACAATTTATCCAATGGAGCACTTAAAATATACTGCAGGGTATATACAGAAGATTCTGAGAGATAATAGATTCCCTGTGCTTTTGCCGCACACTCTTTACAAAGCAGCCCATTCCCCGGTAAATAAAATGCCGCCAGTTTTTCCTCTCTGCAATTTACGCAGGCAAATGCCGCCATCGCCTCTCCATCATATGCCAGAACCTTCAATTCAAAAATCCTTCTGATTAACCGGTTCGGGATATCTGGTTTTACCAGTGCCTTTAACGTAATATAGAGAAGATTTAATATGTTCACATCCCCTATTCCCTCTACACAGAGATACTCCAGGATATCACAAAAATAAGTTCCATAACAGATTCCCTCTATATCATTTTTAACTTCCAAAAAATATTCCCTAACCTCTCCTCCAAGGAACCGGTATGCATCGTACCCCTCTAACAAAGTAAATGTGCCAAAATTAAAGGGCTCACTGATTCCCAAATACGGACTGTTGGGCTTTCTCGCCCCTTTTGCAAAAGCAGTAATCTTGCCGCGTTCTTTTGTCAGAATCACTAACCGTTTGTCATAGTCTCCTACCAGGGTACTACTCAGCACCATCCCGGTAAGCTCTATTTTATCCCGCATATATACTGCCTCCTAACGCCTTAAGCTGTAACCTGCCTCATTTTCCCTGTAACCGAAATTAATAATCGGTATCCTGGTATCCATAATTTTTAAGCAGAAATTCACTGTCTCTCCAATCCTTTTTAACCTTTACCCAGAGTTTTAAGTTCACCTTCGTATTTAACAGATTTTCCATATCCTTTCTCGCCTGGGTTCCAATCTTTTTAAGCATTGCACCCTGTTTTCCAATAATAATCCCCTTATGGGAATCCCGTTCGCAAATAATCGTAGCATCAATATCCACAATATTACCGCTTTCCCGGTCCTTCATCTGGTCAATAACCACAGCAATTCCATGAGGAACTTCTTTATCCAGCAGGCGCAGGGCTTTCTCCCGAATCATCTCCGCTACAATGGCACGCTCCGGCTGGTCTGTTATAGTATCTGCGTCATAGTACTGAGGACCTTCCTCCAGATATTCAAAAATAGTTTTAAGCAACTCGTCTGTATTTTTATCTTTCAGTGCAGACACCGGAACAATTTCTTTGAAGTCATAAACCTCTTTGTAGGTATCAATTGCTTTAAATATCTCTGCCTCCTCGACCATATCCGTTTTATTGATGACAAGAATCACCGGCGTATGCACAGCCTTCAGCTTTTCAATGATATGCCGCTCTCCCGCTCCAATAAAGGTAGTAGGCTCCACCAGCCATAAAATCACATCCACCTCTTTTAATGTGTTTTCGGCGGCATTTAACATGTACTCACCCAATTTATTCTTCGCCTGGTTAATACCCGGCGTATCCAGAAATACAATCTGCCCTTCTTCTCCTGTATATACTGTCTGAATCCGATTCCGGGTAGTCTGTGCTTTACTGCTGGTAATCGCAATCTTCTGCCCAATTAAATGATTCATCAGGGTTGATTTTCCTACATTCGGTCTTCCGATAATCGTCACAAAGCCTGACTTAAATTGTTTCATTATCTGCTCCTTTTCCCATGTTCCTTATTGTTTCTCACTTTCTGTAGTGCCTTCTGCCTGCTCCTGACTTAATAATACTGCTCCGGCAGCCTCCTCCGGATTTTCCACGCCCACAGTATTCAATGCCTCTTTCAACCGCTTCTTCTCTCTTCTGCGTCTTATAAAGCCCCGAATTACTTTCACAATAACCAGAATGACCACTGCCCAGATTACCAGATAAGGAAATGATACAACCAGCCATACGATAAAATCTGTAAAACCGCTCCGTATATTCCGAAGAGAAGTTTTCAGTCCAGTAGAAATTCTGGAAAGAACGGAGCTGTCATCCACCTCCACTGTATAATTTACTTCCTCTAAAACAATGTTCACTGTACTATAGGAAATCAAGTCATCATAGAGTTTCTTCTGCGATTCATAATTTTCCAGTTCATACCGCACCTCTGTGAGCCGGTTTTCCAGTGCTATTATGTTTTCCAGATTATCCGCCTTTTCCAGCAATGCATTCAGCCGTTCCTGTTCGGTCTTCAGGGATGCAATTCTACTCTCGGTATCTGTATACTGCAAAGTCACATCCTCTGCCGACTCCGATTGGCGAATTACAGTGCCAAGGCTTCCCAGCTGCCCTGCAAATTCATCACTGGAATCTGCTGGTATTCTGGCTGTAAGGCTTAATGTCCGATACACGGTTCCATCTATCTCAGAAGAGGAAATGTACCCCTCATACCGGTTAATCAAATCCTTTAGATAACGGTAAGCATCATCAAAGGTTTCTGTCTCATAATTATAATAATACCGCTTGATAATCTTCTGGCTGTCATTTTTCTTTACTGTGGATGACTGTGCCTCTGTGCTGCCGGAAGCAGTTTTCTCCTCAGCCAATTCAGCGGATTCCTCATAGGTGTCCATATCACCTGATACCTCTGCCTCCACAGCATTATCCTGCAATCCATATTCAGCAGACTGGGCTTCATATGCGGCAGCTGCCTCTGTGTTTCCGGAATCTGGCATATCCTTTGAATCACTGAATGAATTTCTACCACACCCCGTTATGCTTCCACACAAAATAGAAACAATTGCCGCCCCTAACAACATTTTTCCTGTCATTTTTTTCATTTTGTCGTACCTTTCCCTTTTCATCTTACTTCCTCCATTTCCATCCTATCTTTTTACTCAACTCACACAGATATCTATCAACAGCCTGCTTACCTATACACGACAGGCTTATCATATAGGTGGAAATTTTCCCCAGAAATGTTGCAAAGTATTTATACGAGATCTTTTATCTCTGTAAACAGATTCTTTTCTTTCTGTATAACATTCTCATCCCCTATAGCGCAGATGATACCTTTCTCTGTCACTGCCTTTATCAATGGTGCCAGTTTCCGGATTTCTTCTACTCCGGCAGATAAAACCTCATCCCTGTCCTTCTGTAGCTGTTCATCCGTCACGCCTGACAGATAGCACAAAAAGTCATATTCTCCTTCTGCCGATGGCACAAGAGGAGCATCCAGCTTCGCAACTGCGCCGATAATATATTTTAACATATCTCGGTCCGAAGCATCAAAATGCTCTACATAATCACCTGCATTTTTATATATCTCATAGGTTCTGCCTAAATTCGGGTCCCGATAGGATGTAAAATATGCATCTCCCAGTCTGTTAAAGTTACACATGGTGCCATAGGCACCGCCCTTTACCCGAATATTAATCCACAGGTAATCATAAGCAAAAATTACCTGCAATACATGAAGGGCACCGGTATATTCATATCCCTTTTCCACAAAATTGCCTGCTGTGGCTACATACTGCACCTTACTGGCAGTTTTAAAGCCCTCATTTTTTATGTGTAAATCAAGCTTCTGCTCCACCATATCCGACCGGTCATCATTCATATACTGCTTCATGGAACGTAGAGCTTCTGCCAGTGTCTCTGCCACATCTGACTGGCCGATATAAGAAATAATCAGATTTTCCGGCTTTGCCAGGGCATGCACTGCCGCTTCCAGCTTACTGCAAATGTCCTCGTAGGAGGCATCAAAATTCTTATATAAATGATTTACAAACTCATAGAAGGAAACGCCCTCCATAATCTCTTTCAGATATGCTGCCTTGGAGAAATAGGACATGGCACGGTTCACTGCTGTCGAATGTCCATTGTCCTGGATTCCCATCTTCATCTGGGAAACCAGCTCCGCCAATATCTCCTTCATTCTCTTCTTATCTGTCACATGGGAGGTAAATAAAATCTCCTCCATCAGCGAAAGTGCATCCGGCAGATTATCATCCAGCACCTTCGTCTTGATGCTCATGCTCACCTTATAATCTCCAAGCTCCTTTTTTACACTGAAGGAATTTAACTGCATTCCCACTCCGCCAGTTCTTAAATCAATTTCGTTTGCCAGGTCGCTATAGCTGTGTTTATCGGTATCCACTTCCTTATAAAGAGCCGCCAACAGTGATACATATGGAAGTAAATCTACCGCAACGTGGTTCAGCATAAAATTATAGCTGACATAGGCGATTCCGTTGGTAAAGATGTCATGGCACACCACCGGAATTCCCTCCACAGACAACTCCCTGTTTTTCAGATGAAGTGCCTCTTTTCCAATATCTGACAATTCCAAAAGCGGAATAGTTTCCAGGTCCGCCGGTGCGGAAGGCTCAGACTGATACTCCTCCAGTTCCTCCGTCTGACAGATAATTGCCTTTAATTCACCCTCTGAAAGTCCTGCCTTATATGCTGCGAGCTTCTCTGCAGTTTTTGCATCATTCTCTTTATTCAGCCCTTTCTTCGGCACTGCGGTCACAATCGTTTTATGGTTATTATTCAGAACATATTCCCTCAATATATTGACATAATAATCTGTCCCAATCTGTTTTTTCAAAAATTCAAACTCTTTATTGAACTTTAAATACATAAATGGCTCGTCTGCGTCATAAAGCCAGCTGTTAAATGCCTGAAGGCCATACATAAGACCCTTTGGATAACGTCCATAATTTGCCTCCTTCAGCTTAAACTCAAAATGATTTAACGCTGCCTCTAACACTTTTTTCTCTATACCACTGTCAGCAAGAGAAGCCAATGTTTCTTCTATTACATGCACAAAACGCTCTTTTTCCTCTTTCTGGCAACCCTTTGCCACAATGGAGTAAACCGGTTGCTTGATTCCATCATCATAGGAACTGAACACATCATTGCTGATTCCGGCATCCACTAAAGCCTTTTTAACAGGTGCTCCCGGAACGTCAATCAATGCATAATCGAGCATCATAAAGGCAAGATTCAGGGTACGATTTAAGCTATTTCCAACTACTACATTATAGCTAAAGTACGTATTATCCATCTCCTCCTCCGCATCTGCTAACGGATAGGTAATTGTAATCTCCTTCGGATGCTTAAATGCCGGCTGTGTCTTAATTTCTGAATCAATTTCCTGATAATCAAAATTCTGCAGATATTCCTCATCAATAAATGTAAGCTCTTTCTCTGCATCTACATCCCCATAGAGATAAATGTAACTATTGGAGGGATGATAGAATTTTCTGTGAAAATCCAAAAATGCCTCATAAGTCAAATCTGGAATTGCCTTTGGGTCTCCGCCAGAATCACAGCTATAGGTAGTATCCGGCAGTAATGATTTCTGGATTGCCTGCATCAATTGCTGCTCAGCAGAGGAATAGGCACCCTTCATTTCATTATATACCACACCATTATAAGTAATCTCGTCCTCCTCCTGCTCTAAATGATAATGCCAGCCCTCCTGTTTCAAAATTTTATCATTGGAATAGGTATTGGGATAAAAAACTGCATCCAGATATACTTCCATCAAATTACGGAAGTCCTTGTCATTTACCGAAGCCACCGGGTAGACTGTCTTATCCGGATATGTCATAGCATTTAAAAATGTATTAAGAGAACCTTTTGCCAGTTCCACAAAAGGGTCTTTCACCGGAAATTTTCTGGAGCCACAGAGGACAGAATGTTCGGTGATATGCGGCACTCCTGTGTCATCTGACGGCGGGGTGCGGAAGCCAATATTAAATACCTTATTCTTGTCATCATTTAGAACCAGCAGCACCTTTGCCTTCGTCCTGTCATGCTCTAACATATAGGCAGTACCGTTCATCTCCTCTATTGCTTCTTCCTTTAACAATGTGTAGTTTTTGATATCCAATGCTTCTACCTCCTAATATCTATTTCTTTATCAAATAATTTTTCTAATCGTTTGTAATTATTTCCATTAACTTACTATACCATTCATTGTGAAAAAAGTCATTCCTTTTTCCGGTATTTTCTCATATGTATGGCAACATAAAAAAATACCAGAAAACTTTCTTCAAAGCTTTCTGATACTTTTCAAATATTATGCGTAGCGGAAGGGAGATTTGAACTCTCGACACTACGGGTATGAACCGTATGCTCTAGCCAACTGAGCTATTCCGCCATAAATGGAACCTACAGGGCTCGAACCTGTGACCCTCTGCTTGTAAGGCAGATGCTCTCCCAGCTGAGCTAAGATTCCATTGTGCGTTTGACACGTGTTACAGTATATAAAAAAGTAAAAGACTTGTCAAGCACTTTTTTACAAAAAATTCTAATTTAAAATATCTATACCGGCTTATTATTCTCCATAAGTCTCTCCTGCATACTCTCTTTTTTCTTTGTGGCATTTCGCAGCAGCTTATAACAGGATGCCGCCACCGGCACGCCCAGCAGCATTCCCACAACACCGCCAAGACCACTTCCGATAATGATGGCAGCCAGCACCCAGATTCCCGGAAGTCCAATGGAAGATCCTACCACCTTCGGATAAATCAGATTCCCCTCTACCTGTTGTAATATCACAAGAAATATTAAAAATACAATCATTTGCTTAATATCCACAGTGGCAATCATAAATGCTCCAAGAACTGCACCAATATAAGCGCCAAAAACTGGAATCAGCGCAGTTAATCCCACCAAAGCTCCAATGGAGCCAGCATACGGAAGCTTTAACAGTGTCATCCCAATGGTGCACAAAGTTCCCAATATCACTGCCTCTGTCACCTGTCCCACAATAAAACTGGAAAAACATTCATGTACCACCCCCAACACATATATGGTCTTCTCATAAAATGCAGTCTTCATAAATGCTTTCATCATTCTGTTCAGCTTCGAGCCGATATCTTCCTTACTGGCTAATACATACAAGCTGAAAATCAGCCCAATTACCACATTGGTCACAGCGCCAACAAAAGAACCCACAATCGTTGTTGCTGAAGTAAGGATACCCTTTGTTCCCGTCATCAGTCCGGCTGATATTTTGTTAATGATATTTCCCCAGTCCAACTCAATATTCTGCAGCTGCTTTTGCAGTGCAGGCAGCTCGTCCGACTTCTTAATCAGAAACTGAATCATATTCTGTAAAACATCCGGAACATCCTTTGAGATAATTACAAAACAGTCCACTACCTGTGGAATCACCAGATAAAGAACAAAAATTACAATTAAAATCAACAGTGCAAGGGAAAGTATAATACATACCCCTCTTCTTGATTTCTTAATCCATCTGTTCCGACTCTTAGGAAAATAGATTTTTTCCAGCCGTACCATTAAAATATTCAGGACATATGCGATTATGCCTCCCAATATCAGAGGATAGGCAACAGAAAACAGATTACCTCCCAAGTTCAAAAGCACTTGAAAATGTATAACAATCAGGCATAACACCGCAATAATCAGCCCACACTGTATAAAACGCTTGAAATCAAAATTTTTCAAAACAAAACCTCCCATATTCCTTATTAATGATTGCGAAACTCAATTAAAACAAAAACAGTATACCGCATCTGGTAAAAAATTACAATCGGATTCTTTTTTTCATCTCATTTAACAATTTCAAAGAACACATACATGAATTATATTCATCCTTATATTGATACCTTTCACAATTTTTGATATGATATAGGTAATGCAAACACTACATTTACAACAATAATCATGAGGAGGTTATTATGGATTCAGAAACACAAAGCATTTACACTACTATTATGTCCATTGCAGAAAAAATTGATAATCTATTAATAAAAAAAGATATTACTCACGAAAGTGTAAAGGAGCTGCTTCGCATAGATTTACGGGATTTTCTTATTTTTTTAACCATTGCTGACCACGTTGTTGCCAAAGATGAGATTCGCTATATCAACAAATCTCTTGGCTACAATTTTGATGATATGACCATGAAAAAATTTGCATTAGAAAGTAATATTGTGCGGGAAGACTTTTTAAACACTCCGCCTGCCTCCATGCACTATTTTTTGGAATACGGCAAAGATGATTTTATTGTACATGAAGCGAAATACTATGATATCAAAAAGCTCTACATCCTTACCTTTCAGGCGTTAGGAGAAGATTTTCTATCAAGTTGCAAGCACATGGATGTAACAGAGGTCAACCAGCTGACCCGCTACCGCTTTATGCTGGAAAGCAAGGTAAAAGCCTATACCAAAAGCGGCGGGATGGCTCCATCGAGACCGGACAGTATTCCATTTAAATTAAAATCAAAACAGCAGGAAGAGATTTCCCAGGCAGAATCAGAGACCCCGTTCATCGGCAATATCACAGAAGGAGATAAAACCCTTGAAGATTTGGACTCCCTCTTGAAGGAATTAGATGATTTAATTGGTCTGGCTCCTGTAAAGGCAGAGGTGAAAAACCTGATTAATCTTTTAAAAATTATAGACATCCGGCAAAAAAACGGACTAAAGGCTCCCTCCGTTACGAAGCATTTTGTATTTACCGGCAATCCGGGAACTGGTAAAACCACCGTTGCCCGGCTTCTATCCCAGATTTACTGTTCACTGGGCATTCTCTCCAGAGGACATATGGTAGAAGTGGACCGCTCTGGAATGGTAGCTGCTTATATGGGACAGACTGCAATCAAGGTAAAGGAAGTCATCGAGAAAGCAAAAGGTGGCGTATTATTTATAGATGAAGCCTATTCCCTCGCCAACGAAACCTCTGGCGGAGACTTCGGGCAAGAGGCCATTGATGCCCTTGTCAAAGCAATGGAGGATAACCGGGAGGACCTGATTGTAATTGTTGCAGGCTATCCCGACTTGATGGATAAATTCATCAAAACAAATCCCGGACTCAAATCCAGATTCCAAAAAACCATTTATTTTCCAGACTACACGGCTCAGGATTTGTACCAGATTTTCCTAAAGCTGTGCACAGACAATGATTATAAGTTAAGCCCGGAGGGGTCCGATTATCTGATAGAACATTTAGAGGAATATGTCCGAAATTCGGACAAATATTTTGGAAATGCAAGGGATGTAAGAAACTTCTTAAACATTGCCATCTCTGCCCAGGCAAACCGCCTGTTGGAGGAAAATACCACATCACAGGAAGCACTTGTTACATTATGTCCTATTGACCTTGAAAAAATTTTTTATAACGAGGAGGGGAATCCTACAACATGACACTACTTGCATACCAGATTTTTCAAACTGTAGTGGAACAGGGCAGCTTTCAGCGTGCTGCAGAAGTCTTAAGCCTGACCCCCTCTGCAATCAGCCATGCCATTTCCACTGCCGAAAAGGAATTAGGATTTCCTCTGTTTAACCGCAACAAAAACGGAGTAACCCTAACCAGCTACGGAGAAAATTTACAGCCTTATATTTTGACCGTGTTAAACAGCGATGCCAAGCTGCAGCAGGCAATTTTGGAATTTAACGGACTGACCCACGGTTCTGTTAAAATTGGAACCTTTTCCTCCGTCTGCAACAGCTTTATCCCGGAGCTGGTCACCTCCTTCTCCAAGTTGCATCCCAACATCGAAATTAAGATTTACCAGGGAACTTATGATGATGTATACAGCTGGATAAAAACTGGTGTAATTGATTTGGGCTTTCTGTCGGAATCCAGCTGCAAGGATATACCAATCATCCCTCTGTACCAGGATGAGTTACTCTGCATTGTTCCAAAAGCATTCCGGACAAAGCACCGCAATTACATTGAATTAAACGAGTTAAAGGAAGAAAATTTTGTGTCCCAAAGAGAAAGTACAGATGCGGATATCCAGAATTTGTTTCAAAAATATCAGCTTAAAATCCGCTCCTCCTGCCATGTGGTAGATGATTTAAGCACAATCGCCATGGTGGCTGCCGGTCTTGGAATCTGTATTATGCCAAGGCTGGTTATGCAGAACATTCCCTATGACGTGGATATGTATCCTCTAAAACCTGCAGAACACCGCACCATCGGACTTTGCTGTCTGAATGCAGAACTGATGGCTCCTGCGGTAAAGTCCATGCAGAAGCATATTTTAAAATATTTTAAAAACATGGGATAAAATAGAAAAATGTACAATCAAAATATAAAATTCCTATTTAGAAAAATGCTCCGGTTGTTTTGGTGCAGGCATTATTTTTACCGGCATACTTGTATTATCCATAACAAGTAAAATACTATCACTATTCATACCCGGCAAAAAATAATGTTTGCACCAAAAATCTATTACTCTATCTTAGTCTTACCACCCATATATGGCTGCAAGGCCTTCGGAATATTTACCGTTCCGTCCTCATTCAAATTGTTTTCTAAAAATGCAATCAACATACGAGGTGGTGCAACTACCGTGTTATTCAGGGTATGTGCATAATATTTGCCATTCTCCCCATCTACACGAATCTTAAGACGTCTCGCCTGTGCATCGCCTAGATTAGAGCAGCTTCCTACCTCAAAGTATTTCTTTTGTCTTGGCGACCATGCCTCTACGTCAATGGATTTGACCTTAAGGTCAGCCAAATCACCGGAACAGCATTCCAGGGTACGAACCGGAATATCCAGACTTCTAAATAAATCCACTGTATTCTGCCACAATTTATCAAACCACATCTTGCTTTCTTCCGGTTTGCATACAACAATCATTTCCTGTTTTTCAAACTGATGGATTCTGTAAACGCCTCGCTCCTCAATACCGTGCGCTCCTTTTTCCTTACGGAAGCAAGGAGAATAACTGGTGAGGGTTTTCGGAAGTTCCTCCTCCTTAATTATCGTGTCAATAAACTTGCCAATCATGGAATGCTCACTGGTTCCAATCAGATATAAATCCTCTCCTTCAATTTTATACATCATAGCATCCATTTCTGCAAAGCTCATAACACCGGTAACCACATTGGAACGAATCATAAATGGTGGTATACAATAGGTAAAGCCTCTATCAATCATGAAATCTCTCGCATAGGATATAACGGCAGAATGCAGTCTTGCAATGTCTCCCATCAGATAATAAAAACCGTTGCCTGCCACCTTGCCGGCAGCATCCAAATCAATACCGTTAAATTTCTCCATAATTTCTGTATGATATGGAATCTCAAAATCCGGAACAACCGGTTGTCCGTATTTTTGTATTTCAACATTCTCACTGTCATCTTTACCGATTGGAACAGAGGGGTCAATTATATTCGGAATTACCATCATAATCTTTGTAATTCTATCCTGTAAATCCTTTTCCTGCTCCTCCAAGGCAGCAAGCTCGGCGGAACGCTCTGTCACAAGCTTCTTCGTCGCCTCAGCCTCCTCCTTTTTACCCTGCGCCATCAAAGCACCTATCTGTTTGGAAATCTTATTACGTTCTGCGCGAAGTGCATCTGCTTTCCCCTTTGCCTCACGGCTCTTTGCGTCTAACGTAATCACCTCGTCCACCAAAGGCAGCTTTTCCTCCTGAAATTTGTTCTTGATGTTCTGCTTTACGACGTCAGGATTCTCGCGTAAAAACTTAATGTCAATCATGTTCTCTCTCCTCTTTCTTAATATCCTAAGACCTTATTGTATAATTCCATATATTTTACAGCGGATTTGTCCCAGGAGAAGTCTTCCTTCATACCTCTTACCACCATCTTATTCCAGTCGTCTCTATGGTCATAGTATATCTCCTTAGAATAATTAATAATCTTTAACATTTCATCTGCATTATAGTTGGTGAAAGAAAATCCGGTTCCGGTTCCCTCATATTCATTATAAGGAATTACAGTATCCTTAAGTCCGCCCGTCTCCCTTACAATCGGAACCGTTCCATAGCGCAGGGAAATCAACTGTGTTAATCCGCATGGTTCAAACCTGGACGGCATCAGCATAGCATCCGCAGCTGCATATAATTTATGCGCTCTCTCATCGGAATAGAAAATATTAGCAGATACCCTGTCAGAATAGACCCATTGATAGTGCTTAAACATATTCTCATACTTTGCCTCACCGGTCCCGATTACCACAAACTGTACATATGGGTCAACAATCCTCTCCATTACCCAGTCTACCAGATCAAGTCCCTTCTGGTCTGTCAGGCGGGAAATTATAGCAATCATGTAACGGTTCTCATCCACAGGCAGTCCCAGTTCCTTCTGAAGCTCCATCTTATTAACAGCTTTTCCTTTTTTATAGCTTCTGACATTATACTTTTTAAATATCTTGTCATCTGTATTTGGATTATATACATCATAATCGATACCATTCACAATACCACAAAGCTTCCGGTTATGGAAGCGAAGTAAATCATCCAGGTTCTCGCCATATTCCGGTGACTGGATTTCCCCTGCATAGGTATCGCTGACAGTGGTAATATAATCTGCGTATACCATTCCCGCCTTTAACATATTACCGTCTTTATAAAACTCCATACGATCCGGTGTAAATACATAGTCCGGGAGACCGGAAATATACTTAAAGGTCTTGACATCCCACACTCCCTGGAACTTTAAGTTATGTATAGTCATAATCGTTTTTGTGCCGGCAAAGAAAGAATTATCTCTATACAAGGTTCTTAAATAAACCGGTACAAGCCCAGCCTGCCAGTCATGGCAATGAATTACATCCGGCTTAAAATTAATCACAGGCAGAATTGCCAGAGCTGCCTTACTGAAAAATGTGAATTTCTCAATATCAAACCGGATTGTACCATATGGTGCCCATCCGGAAAAATAATATTCATTGTCAATAAAATAATATGTAATTCCATCCAGCTCATATGTCATAATTCCAACATGTACATTTTCAAAACGCTGTCCCAAATCCATGTAAAAATGGTGTACATACCGGAATTTCTCTCTGTATTCCCACGGAATGCAGGTATAATTCGGAATCACTACACGAACATCGTATTCATCCTTTGGAAACATCTTTGGAAGTGCCCCCACAACGTCAGCCAAACCACCAGTCTTAATAAATGGAACACACTCTGATGCTACAAATAAAATATTCTTCATAAAAACGCCCTCCAATTCAACCTATAAATGCAATGTATTCTGGATATATTATACATTTTTTTTTAAAATCTGTCTATCAATCTTACTTATTTTTTCAATTCATCCAGCGTTTTTTTATAGGACGCCACAAAATCTGTAAAGAAAACCCGCACCTCTGGAAGGTCCATCTCTTTCAGTTTCCCGTAAATAGATGCCTTGGCACTAGCAAATTCCCTGTTTCCTGCCTTTTCCTCTTCAATGCATTTGATATAGGCAGATATCCGGTCTGCCGCCTTTACCAGCTTCCACAGGTATTCCTCCCCTTCCTGCGGAAACAGAATTGACTCATACTCTTTTCTGAGATAATCCGGAAGCATGGACAACAGCTCCTTCGTTGCCTGTTTTTCCACATTTTTATATGCCTCTTTTGTATCTGTATTATAATACTTAATAGGAGTTGGCATATCTCCAGTTATAATCTCCGTACAATCATGGTACATTCCAATTACTGCAGCCCGCTCAGCATTTAATTTACCGTTAAACTGCTTATTGCTAATCAATGCCAGAGCATGGGCAATCATGGAAACCTCCAGGGAATGCTCGCTGATATTTTCCGGATAGGAATTGCGCATCAGCGCCCACCGGTTTATATATTTCATCCTTGACATCATTGCGAAAAAAGGACTGTTATATTCCTTATATTCTTCTCTCTCCATAGTCTCTCCTCTCCAAACCCTCAAAATCATTTAGTACATCCGTGGGCAACAGCCTCCTCCACAGCATAGATTGCAGAACAGATTTGCCAGACACAGCTTAAGACAGAAACCAGAACTGTCCACTGTCGGCATTCCATACCCTGCACCACGGCTTGCATACCATGTCCCACCATTCTGCAATACATTATAAAACTGCTGGTATTCCGCATTTCCTGGCTCCATCTGCATAGCTGTCTGAATATGCTCCAGCGCTCTTGCCTGGTTACCGATACCATTATTTGCAACTGCAGAAATATAATACCATCTTCCGGTTTTATTCTCAATATCCGATAACACCCGAAGGGCAGACTGATAGTCGCCGCCTCTGATATAATTCATTGCTGCATTCAGATAAGTTTCCCCTTTATCCTCTCCATAAGAACCACTTTGTCCGGCATAACTGCTTCCGAAGCCACCAAAACCGCCAAAGCCACCATATCCTGTGTTTCCATAGGAATTTCCTGCTCCGCCATAGCCGCCTGCCTTTCCATCCATAATTGCCTGATAAGCCTGCTGGACCTCTTTAAATTTTTCCTCCGCCTGCTCCTTGTTGGGATTATTTATATTGGCATCTGGATGATATTTGCGGCTTAAATTTCGATATGCTCTTTTTATTTCCTCTTCTGATGCATCCGGGGATACACCTAATATATCATATGGACTTCTCATGCTATGCCTCCAACCTGTTTATTATCCATTTCCAACCTATATTAAATGCTCTTCTGCTTCCTTTTTCTGCTGGTTTCTTTTTTCCCTGGTTTCCTCATATTTTGTCCACACTCCGGAATAAATGATGTTCCGCAGTATTTCCACGTTTTCCAATATAGGTAATCTTTCAAATTCTCCTGCAAATTTCACTGCTGACATTTGAAGCAGCTGCCTTACCCAGTCATCAAAACCCGTTTCCGTTTCTTTTTTCAAAAATGGATTAAAACTGCCGTTTTTCTTATCCTTTTCCAAATCATCATACGCATCCATGATATAAATGTATCTGCCCATAAAAAAGCCAATCTTCCGAAGGCCTTCTTCCCATTCATCCTGTCTTACCGCAAATATTTCTGCCAGCAGACGTCCAAAACACCCCGACAGGGCATCAATATCACTGCTTTCTTCCCGTTCCAGCGCTCCAAGACTGTCCAGATTTTCCCTGACTGCCTGCTCCTGTCTTGGATACAGAATCCCTATATCCTTTACCTTTTCTTCAATACTTTTCCCATATAACGCTTTGCTAAGCTTTTTTTCATCCTGCACGTCATCCTTACATTTATACCAGGTAAGCAGTAAATTCATATCTGCCACATAAGCAATCATTTCATTGCGTTTGACACGCTGTTTTTCCAAAGGATGCGCTATGCATCTGCATAAAGCTTCACTCTCCTCCGGTTCATAAAGTGCACTTAACATAAGCGCAAGAAACGTCATATCGTAGGTTAACGAGAACTGACCTCTCGCCCCACTTTTTTCCTGTAATGCCTTGCACAGCCCACAGTAATACCCACGGTATTCATAATATTCTCTTATTTTCAGCTCCGGCTTATTTACCACCACATAACCAAACACTTTTTTCTCCTGTCTTCAAGACTTCCAAAAACCTGCGCTTTTTACCGTTAAAACCAGCTTTAGCTTCTCTTTTTAAACTGATACTTGCATTTGGGACAGGTAATCATAATTTTTCCTTTTCCCTTTGGAATCCGGATTTTCTGTCCACACCTTCTGCATTTATAGATATGATATGGCTCTGCCGTCTGGTTACCATATTTAATACGGTATTTGATTTTTGCGAAAGCATTACGGATTCCAAATGTTGCATTTAAAAATTTCTCATTCTGCGCATAACGCTTCTGGATATTTTTTGAAAATATACGGACATAGGCATAAATAATACATATCCAGCTTAATACCAGCAAGAAACGAAAGTGTAAAAACATGGTAACCAGAGCAATAAAGACACCTGTCCAAATCAGGCAGTTTGACAACTGGTCAACACCATACCTTCCCTGCATAAACTGCAACACCTTCTGGCGAAATCCTGATTTCTGATTCATAGCATGACACTCCTTTAACTTAATAATTGTCAACTATATACCTTATTTGTGTCTATTATATGTTCATTTCTTCCAATTTTATTTCACTTAAAGCAAAATATTCCAAAGTCGCCCTGCAGATTATATCCTGGTGAGTATCCACAAATGCCACATCATAAGTAAGGATTGTCCTTCCATTCTTTATCTCTGTTGTCAGAACCTTTAATTCCGCTTCTTCATCCACGGGATTCAAATAGTGGATATGAC
>ULOF01043175.1_pt1 | contig 25022 bp, 17 predicted proteins | sample 1952371 | NCBI WGS metagenome assembly ULOF01 (sample SAMEA4835597, study PRJEB28245) | human gut metagenome | biome: gut microbiome; material: fecal sample | place: Denmark | collected 2008 | reverse complement strand
GAAGTTGAGCCTAGTAGAAAGGTATGCACAGCTACGTACATGCGTTGGATTGTATATGTTGCACAATTGAAGAAAGAAAAAATCGAGTTTCGCAATCGCCTAATTAAAATTTATCATAAAGTTTATCGAAACTCAACAAATACTTATATTTGTACACAATCTGTATATTGACATTTTATTTAATACAAAATATACTATTTCTATTACATATGTAAGATTTTAGGAGAAGGAATCTAAATGAAAAAATTACCACAAATTTCCGAAGCTGAATTTGAAGTCATGAAAATCGTATGGAAATATGCGCCAATCAGCACCAATGAAATAACAGAAAAATTAGTACAGACTACAAGCTGGAGCCCTAAAACAATACAGACTCTGATTAAACGCCTTGTAACCAAGGGCGCACTCACTTATGAAAAGCAGAGCCGTGTATTTGTTTACACTCCTGTAGTGAAAGAAAGTGAATATATTAATCAGAAAAGCAATTCCTTTCTGGAACGTTATTATAACGGAGATATTACTGCCATGCTGTCTGCATACATAGAAAACGACAGACTATCCGAAACCGAAATAGACACACTCCGCTCCCTTCTTTCCAAGAGCTCAAAAAAAGGAGGCAATTAACATGGCTGATTTTATGATACGCTTTTTCCTATGCAACATGTTTGTCAGTGGTATCATCGGAGTTCTTTTGATTGCCAAACGGATATTCAAAAATCATTTGTCCAGCCGAATGCAGTACAATCTGTGGTTTCCATTACTCGGATTGCTGGCAGTTCCTTTTTTGCCATTTCGCTTAACCGGATTTCCTCAAATCTTCTCGTGGATTGGCAGACTGAAAAGTTCTTCCACTTCTGACACCGGAACCGCTATGGCAGAAGCGGCAGGTACAAATCTAACCGGAAATACAAATTGGATGAATGACTTTGCGCTTTCCGTAAATAGTATGACACCATCCATTGCCGGATATATTTTGCTGGGAATCTGGATTACGGGTATTATGGCAATGATGATACTGATAATAAAATCGGCTCTCCGTTTGCACACTTTGAAGAAATCGGCACTGCCTCTTCAGAACCCGGAGGTTCGCAGACTTTATAGACAATGCTTGGATGAGATGCGAATCACGCAAAATATTCCTGTTTACAGTACCGCTTTTTTGAAATCTCCTGTTATTGCAGGGCTGCTAAAACCAGGTATTTATCTGCCAATTCATTTAATCTCAGATTATGCCTCAGCAAGCAAAGCCTGCCAGTCTCAATGTGACATGAATTGCAGTATGCCCAATGTATATGCTGCAACGGATATGCGGTATATGCTGCTACACGAACTGCAGCACTACAAACACAAAGATGCTCTTGTAAGCTTCCTGATGAATCTTGCAATTGTGATTTATTGGTTCAATCCCCTTGTCTGGTACGCCTTGAAAGAAATTCGTAATGACAGGGAAGTTGCCTGTGACACTTCTGTTTTGAAAATGCTGAAGGAGGATGACTATGCGGATTATGGCAATACGCTGATTAACTTTGCAGAACAAATTTCTCTATTTCCCTTTGCCACCGGACTGGGAGGAAACATGAAACAGATGAAACGGCGCATTATCAACATTGCCTCTTATAAGAAACCGACACTTTGGAAAAAGCTAAAAGGTCTGGCTGCTTTTATGCTGACTACCGTTCTCCTTTTAGGACTCGCACCTTTTATTTCTACATACGCAACGGATGAAAGCCATTACCAATGGAAATCCTCATCAGAAAATATTTCCTATATTGATCTTTCTGCATATTTTCGAGAATACGAAGGAAGCTTTGTTCTATACGATTTAAAAAATAATGTCTGGAGCATACATGACATGGAGCATGCTGCCCTGCGGACTGCACCAGAATCCACCTACAAAATATATAATGCTTTATTCGGGCTGGAAGAGGGCGTCATTACACCAGAAGATTCCCTTATCGCATGGAACGGAGAAATCTATCCGTTTGAAGCATGGAACACCGACCAGACCCTGCAGTCTGCAATGAACGCTTCTGTTAACTGGTATTTTCAGTCTATAGACAAACAGGTTGGAGCCAAGAACCTTTACAATTATATTCAAAAAATCGGATATGGAAACGAAAACATGAGTGGAGATATGTCCACATATTGGATGGAATCTTCGCTAAAAATTTCTCCAATAGAGCAGGTCGAGCTTTTAACAAAGCTGCACAATAATAACTTTGGTTTTTCTTCCGAAAACATTGATGCCGTAAAAGACGCCATCTGCCTTTCTTCCTCGGATGCCGGAACACTCTACGGAAAAACCGGTACCGGACGTATAGATGGGCAGGATGTGAATGGGTGGTTTATCGGCTTCGTTGAAACAGAAGATAACACATATTTTTTTGCTGCAAATATTCGAGCAGATAACGATGCTACCGGAAGTAACGCAACGAAAATAACCATGTCTATATTGTCTGATATGGCTATCTGGAGAGAAAAATAAAACCTAATCCACACAAATGCGATACTGATAATTTGGTATATCTTGTATTCCGTCATTCAGGATTTCATTCCCCAAATACTGAAAACTGCCGTTCTCTGCAAACCGCACCGTAAGCTCATGGGTTATGACTGCATCATTACAGATGACCATATCACATACAGCGTCTACCGTTAAAGTAACTGTCCCATCTTCATTTTCTTTCATATCTGTAACCTCTGGCAAAGAAGTTCCAAAGTAAGTCGGGGAATAGTTAAAGCAGCCCAGCCGCACCCAGACATAAGTCTGTTTTTCCTCATCAAATACTGCATATTCCCGTATCTGCTCTGCTGTAACAGGAAGATACTCCATAATCAATTTTTCAAATTCTTCCTTCGGTATTCCATTTGGATAACCCTCTGGATTGAATTTTTCCTGATATTTCATTGCATACAGATATTCATACATCCCATTGTAATCTAATTCTTCTAAATGGTCTGTATCCCAATTGGAGCATAAAAGGTTATTTCCCTGATACCCAAGCCCCTGTACACATTTTTCAGACATTTCACGCTGTTTTTCTGTCATTGGTTTTACCCTCATCAAGCAGCTTCCGTCCATAATTTCACTGACTTCCGGTGGTTCTGGAACACACAACTCATAGCCAAACCACCCTTTATCTGTATATTTCCACTCCTTAATTCTGGTATAGGAAATGTATGACACCACAGGCTTATTGTCATTCCACACGCCGCTTGTGTTTAAAACGTACATATCTGTCCCATCAAAAATAAATTTCATTCTCCCTATGCCGCCATCATTATGTATCTGGTAAACTACTATAGAACCATTTTTTCCATCCTTGCATTTTTCAAGAAAATTATCGACACTTTCACAATTCCCCATATCAGAATACGTTACCAGTGTAGCAACCGGGTATCCTGTTTCCATCACCTTTTTCTGTATTTCAAAAACTGTTTCATCATTCAATGCAACATTAGATGCCGTACCTTTATCCGCATCTTCATAAATGTGAAAATAAAGTTCCATTATTTTTTTACAATCCTTCTTAGCTTCTTTCTCTTCCTGTTCCTCCACTGGAAGGTTATAACCCTTTTCCCATTGTTTGGATGCTTCTTCCCCGCTTTCCCTTTTCTCTGAAACCTCAATTACGGTTTCATCAACCAGTTTTTCTTCCGGGAGTGTATCACGACACCCCGAAACACAAAACGTCAGTGCCAGACTAATGACTACTAAACCACTCTTCCAAAACCATTCTGTCTTTTTCCACAACATAACCACTGCCTCCCCTATTTTTTACATCTTCTACCATGCTGATAAGCAATACAGGCTGTTCCACCGTTTCTTCTGCTGTAAAAACAGCAAACCATCCCAATTCCGTTCCCGAGTTATCCTCCTTCGATGCCTTGATTTCCGCTGTACCTGTTTTTCCTGCTAAGACTATGTCATCCCGATGAGCAGCATATCCGGTTCCTTGGGAATCGTTTACAACCTTTTTTGTTCCTTCCAACACCCGGTCTGCAGTTTCAGCAGAAAATGCTCCCGATATCCAATACTCGGCGGCTGCTTCGCTTTGATAGACCAAATAAGGCTTTATGATATTCCCTTCATTACAGAAAGCAGAATACATACAAGCCATATGTAATGGATTCACCAAAACCTGCCCCTGACCATAACCGCTGTCTGCTAATTGTATTTCTGTTTCAATCCCTTCTGAATTAGAATATTGTGATTCCGCCATCTTAATTTCAAAAGGCAGCTCCTCATTAAACCCAAGGCGTGACAAAGAGCTTTCCATTTCTTCCGCACCAATCTTTAACGCCGCCTTTGCAAAATAAATATTGTCGGAATAAATCAGGGCATTTTCCAGAGTAACCGGTTCGTATGCATGAAGGGTTGTCACATAATAGGAACCCCATGATTCGTCTTTTTGCCAGCTTAATCCTACATTTCCGTAATCTTCCGCCCAATCAATTGCTCCTGATTCTAAACCAACCGCAGCAGTAATCGGTTTAAATGTTGACCCGGGACACCATACCTGCCGGAACCGGTTATACATAGGCTTATTCTCATCCTCATTCAGTACAGTCCACTGCTCATCAGACAATCCCATTATAAAATCATTATTGTCATAGGATGGTGTACTGACCAAAGCCAGCACCTGTCCGGTATACGGATTCATTGCTACCGAGCAGCTCTTATCTTCCTTAAACCGTTCATACAGCGAAGCCTGCAAACCGGCATCTATCGTCAGCTGTATGTTCTCCCCATGCTGCACTAATACATAAGCAAGTTCATCTTTCTCATTTCCTTCTGAATCTATGATATAAATTCTGCAGCCATTCCGGCCTTTTAATTCTTTTTCAAACAGGCTCTCCATTCCGCTTCTGCCAATTACATCAGATACTGTATATCCTTCTCCAACATGCTCCTCTAAGTCTTCCTCCGTAACGCTCTGAACATACCCTACCAGATGTGCCGCCGCTTCTCCTAATGGATATTCCCGCACTTCCGTATCTGCTATCATCACACCGGGAATTTCCAACAGCTTATCCTGTCTTTCCTTTTCTTTCAACACTTCTTCATCCGGATTAACAGCCATCCATTCTATTTCTTCTACTCTCGGAATTGTCTTAATCGGTACAAACGAGTCCTCCTTTACCCACTGTTCAGACAGTTTCTTTTCTATGGTTTCCAGTGTGACTTCCAATAATTCTGCCGTTTTTTGAATTGCGTCCTCTCTATCTTCCATTTTCCCCGGAACAATTCCAACCGATGATGCAACACCCTTTCCCGCAAGGACTCGCCCCCTCCTGTCTAAAATCTCTCCCCGGTCTGCCTGTGTAGTAGAAACTCTTACCTTATCTGTAGAAGTCAAATTCGGAAAGATTAGTGAATCATCCCAAACCAATTCATATCCAGCTTCGCCTTTCATGAAAAGCGCCTCATTCTCAAAACTGATATTTCCCGCTACCGTATCAAAGGATGTCTGATAGGTAACCGTCATTTTCTCCTCATCATATGTAAGAATCTCAACCGTCATATTCTGTACCTCAATGCCTTCATAAATGGCTGCATTTCGTTTGATAAAATCCTCCTGACTGATATTGCCCGATGCCTCAATATTCAACATCACATACATCTGTTCATATTCCTGTTCTAAAATATGATTCATGTATTCAGTCAGAAGTTCTTCTGGTGTTTTCCAAACCTTTTCCTTTGTGAATCTTACTGCCACACATACCGCGGCAGTAATAGCAGCTATTGCTATAATAGCTGCGGCAATCCATAAGAATTTGCGGCTTGTTTTCTTTTGTTTATGTCTGCTTTTATCTTTCATATTGACCTCCATTCATTTTGTTTTGATGATATGCCTATACTAAATCTTCAGGCGTTTACATTCCTTTTCAAGTATTACACGTGTAAGATTTTAGGGTAAAATTATACTTTAAAAAGCCTGCTGCGCTTACCAGAATATTACACCTGTAGGATTTGCATGTCAAGTTTTCTTTGTACAAAAAAGGATATTTTATTAGTTATTCTATAATATCATCCAACATATATAAATTTTCTTATCCTGGAGCATATCATGAAGACTATTGTCGACAATATCCAATCGCATAATCAACACCTCCAAAATAATTTATCGCTTTATTTGTCTTTATGTACAAAGCTTCTCACGAACTTTAGCTCGTACATTTTTACCTTATTCGCCTGCATCTCTTTCTATCATTTCTTTTACCGCCTTATCGAAATCAGATTCAATCGGTTAAGTTCTATTAAAGATTTCATACTCACCATAAGCCTTATCAAGTGCTTGCTTATGTGATATTTTCCCATTGTCTCGGAGAAGCTTGTATTGTCTGAATTCCAGAAATGCATTAACGCTTTTCTCAAATTCATCCATGGTAAAAACATTCTCTCGCTCAATTAAATCTTCAATATAATCAAAGTATCTATCAAGCTCCTGTGTATCAATGCTGTTACCGATATGCTTTAGAATCTCAGTTTTGAACTTTGGATTGCTTACAAGCTTCCAGATAATCTCTTCCACCGCTGCATTGATTTTATCCTCACTCCACTGCTTTCTATAAATACACTTATGACCATTCACAAAGGTTCTGTACTTGCAGGCATAGTAAAAATAATCTCTGTAATGTCCACCGTCAGGATGCTTTTTACAATTAACATTTCCATGCATACCGCTACCGCACACCGGACATTTGATAATACCGGATAAAATATGCTCGTGATCCAGACTATGGGTTTTGATATTGGCAACACCTGTTTCCTGCCTTTTTTTGCGTACCTGATTCCACAATTCTTCTGATACAATTGCTTCACGGATGCTATCATTCAGCATATAATCATCCTGTTTCACCACATGGTATTCGTTCCTTATTCCTGGAATTTTCTCATTCTTTCTTCTGCCTAAAGCAAGCTTGCCACAGTACACCAAATTATCCAGCACACCTTTTATAAAAGATGTAGAAAAGCCTTCTATGGTATTGTTCTGGCGAAGTTTCTTCTTGTATCCGCTATTGTTAAGAAATGTGGCAATAACGGCAATGCCCATGGTTGTGTTGGCATACTTATCGTAAATAATACTTATTACCTCAGCTTCATCCTATGCTATATGTAGCTCGACATCGATAGGTTGATTACCATAAGGCGCAAAACCACCGTTCCACTTACCCTCTCTTGCTTTTTGCTTTCGACCTTCCATGGTCTGCACTAATATATTCTCTCGTTCAATTTCTGCCACCGCAGATAACACAGAAATCATAAGCTTTCCTGCGTCCTAGAACTATCAATACCATCCTCCACACAGATAAGATTAACACCAAAATCCCGCATTCTCTGAAGGGATGATAATACATCCGCTGTGCTTCTTCCGAATCGGGATAGCCTAAATACGAGCACGAAATCTACGTTATCTTTACCCGATTCAATGTCCTTAATCATCTGTTGGAACTGTGGATGCCCTTCTACACTTTTACCGAATTTACCTTCGTCGGAGTATTCTCCAGCAATAATCATATCCTGGCAATCAATAATGAGTGCCTATTTCTTCAATGAGATACATGCTATCTCTGTATAACTATTTTATTCTAGGCCCTCTTTCTTTTGCAAAGAAAATTTAGAATTAGCAAAAATTATTTCAACAATATCAGAAAAACACGAAAGTACATTATACTTAGTTATGGGCGCTTCGCCAGGGTGTCCAGAATGGCATCTCATTTCAAAGCAACTTACCAATCTTGTTTTTTGATTAACGTCAATCATTTCCATTCCCTCTAAAATTGCTAAGATATCACTATCAAATACCATTCGTAACTCACTTATAGAATGTACATTTTGATTTTTGTTAAATCTCTTAAATCGCCCTGTTGTTTGATTTTTCATATACTCTGACGCAGAATTAAATTTATCAAAACCTACATTCTCTATAACTCTATGTATCCTATCAATGGCAGCGCACCACATCAAAACAACTGCAGCTTTATAAAAACCATTTTCCCAACACCCCAAAGCTTCACACAAATACTCGTTTTCTTCTTTATCTTTGATTTTTTCAAGTAATTCTAAAACTTCACTAGACATTTTATTTACTACTACATCACTTTCATCAGTATGGGTTTGCAAGAAAATGATAATTTCACTTGTGTAGTTATGCCTAATTATATCCATTTGTCTCAAATACGAACTACGTCGACTATTAGTACTTGATAATTTCAACAATTCTTCAAATGCACCATTATATTTGTCCAATACTTCTTGTGATACACTATACGTAGATAATGACTTTGAATAATCCGAAAACCATTTCGCCGACATATAATTTATCTGGTTCCTTTGTTCTCTATTTGTAATTTGCACCGTACTAGATTTATTAACCAAATTCCACAGTGTTTCAAAATCATCAAAGAATTTCTTAAGGTTCTTTATTAATTCGTCCATATTTATATTTCCTTAGCCAACTCTGATATAATTTTTGCCAATTCTTTCTTTCCCTCTATCGAAAGACTATAATTTGCATTTTTATCATATCTATCATTAAAATTGTCAATAAAACTACTATTCTTTTTAAAATTCGTTGAGAAATTTGGCATATCGTAACATTTCATAGCCTGACATCTCTGACGTACTACTTCGCCATTAAAAGTCATATCTCCATTAGAATCGGAAAAAGAATTTTCAAATGCGGTCAATAAAGCAATTCTCATTTGACATTCATTCATTTTGGTACTTCCCAATGTTTCATATAAAGGCATTAATTTATCATTATCCTTATAATAAAGATTATTAATGTCCGAAATACTTATCCCATTAGTATCCATAAATCTCTGAACTTTTATATGGAAATCTGTTTGCTTTATTTCATCTGTTTGGATACTTTCTTCTGTATATCCAACATCAACATTTTTATTTTCTTCTACAACAATCTGATGTTGTTTGCTTTCACCCTTGATTTTAGACTTTTCCCCTCTATAATCCGTTATATACTGATTAAGCAAAATTTCAAAGCATCTTTCTTGAAATTTTTCTGGGCATTGTTGTACAATCTCAATAATATCCTTAATTTCTTCCTTCAATTCTAAATACATACTTATTCCTCCTTGTTGTGTATTTTTTCTTTTATTTCTCCCACCAGCTCATGCACCGTCGTACACGGGCACATCTCTGATGGCTTTGTTTTACCTTCTCTTTTACACTGCTCCAACTTCTGCTGTGCTATCTGAATTGCCTTTACCTCATCACCTGTTTTACAGAGCTTTCTGTACATCTGCTCATCAGCCTTGGAATATTTCTGTCCAGTCTTTGCTTCGTACACTCTTCCAAATTCAGAACAACAAGTCCAGGAATCTTGGATTGCCGGCATACAACCGAAGTAGGCATACATCCATATTTCAAAGCATGGATTGGACCAACCCACCTGAATTCCTTTACTCACTGCCTCTTCAATAATCTCGTCAAATCCCTGAACTTGATCTTTGTCAAATACAATCCAAGGGATACGATATTGTGCATCATAAGCAGTGAGTTCCAGACATTTATCAATCATGGCACGAGTTTTTGTCTCTACTACCTTTATGACAAGCTTGTTTCTTACATCTTCCGGTAGTTCCTGATGTAGTCCTGTGAAAAAGCAACGCTCCGTAGCTTCTGTATCTGTAGCAATCAAATAGTAGCCCAATTCCGGTACCTTATATTGTTTTCTATGTTCACGGGATTTTCTGTTACCTGTTCTGTCTTTTCTCGCCATACTCAATCCTCCTTATTCCGAGGTGATAAGCCGGTTTGCTCAGACACTTGTATAAGTGCATCCTTAAATATATCTATCGCCTTAAGCATAGGAATCGCACCATATTTTCCAATCAGGTAATTCTTCTCGTAGCTTTCATCCTTACGGATTCGAGTGCCGTTCTCATCCACAAAATCGGCCAATGAATACAACGTTGAAACACCTTCTTCATCCTTCTCTACAAACCATATTTCATCACGTCGTAGCAACTGATTAGATAACTGCCAAGTGTCATGGGTTGTGAATACAAGTTGTGCATGATTGATGTTAATTTGTGGATTTAAGAATGTAAGCAAGAAGTTTCTTACAAGTAACGGATGCAGACGGGCATTTAATTCATCAATGAAAAATACACTACCCTTCTCCAATACTTCCTGCAATTCTGGATATAATGCAAACATCTTCAAAGTCCCTGCAGATTCTAATTCTAACGGAATCTCTGCCATCTCATCAGAGCCAATCATTTTATGAAGTGCGTTAATCTTATACTTTTCCTCTTTGGAATCTCCCTCCTGAGGAACCTTCTCGATTCTAAAATTCTTAATATGCTCATCAAATGACGCAAAGTATTCTACAACCTTCTGCTGAACATTCTTGTCTTCCACAAACCCCTTGGGTAATCTGCGAGACATAAAGAAGTTTGTAAAAGGATCTCCAAAATCCGCAAACTCATTTGCAAGGAACCAATCTCTGATTGCCTTACACTTACCAATCTTCAGCTTTGCTCCCAAAGAAACAATTAGTACTTGCTTTTCCAAAGCCACTTGAATATTGTCTCTACTATTTTTAGGAAAGCCGGACAGATCTAACTCATTTGCATTTCGGTAAAAAACCGTACTATACTTTCTTGCAGTCTTTGCCTTAGAATTTAGCCATTCTTCTGTTACGCCTTCTTTATCAATACAGAACCCATAATTATAAGTCTTTTCAGCCTTATCTCCCGGCAATGTAAAATACACTTCAAAACTAGATTCAGCAGTCGCTGATGTAGTATCAAACAAAAACGGAGTTGGTCTGAAGTGGTCAAACTTCTCTTCTTCGTCACCATACTTGAAAGATTCAGCAACATAATCAGACATATACTCAAAAGCATTATATATATTGGATTTTCCACTAGCATTTGCTCCGTAAATGGCAGCAACTGGTAAAATCCTCTCACTACCAACAGTCACTACTCTATCCGAGAACTCTGTCATCTTCATTGCAGATAAATCTAAAGTAGCTTCTTCTCTAAATGATTTAAAATTTTTGAAATTGAATTGAATTAACATGATTACTACCTCACCTGTTTTTCTACTTTCTAGTATATACAGTTTTTTCAAAAAATCAACACGCAAATGTGATTTTTTCTCACTTTAATGTATTTTGAGTCACATCTCTATTTTTTCTATTCAATCAAAAGTATTTTTTATCATTCGTTATCTACTTCTAATTTTATATTCATTACCATTATGAGTAAGCAAACTTAATAATTATCCCAAATACTGTTTCGATTTAGCATTCTGTTAGCATTTGCGATACTTTCTGCTTGCTTTCTGGAATACTCTTTTTTCTTCTCTTTATCATATATTCCTTTCACATGGCAATGTGGACATTCAAATTGTCCATTATCTTCACAATTAAGTTGTATTACTATTTCTTCACTGTCCCAACAATGTGAACAATAATATAATGCCTGTGTATCTCCTTGAAGAGTAATAAAGGGCAGTTCATGCCGTACTACCTTATCCGATATATTTCTTTTCTTTTTCAGTTCAGCATTTTCTTCTTTTAATCGAGTAATCTCTGCCTGCAAAGCAAGCGCCTGAGAACTCAAATCCAAAAGTTCTTTATACAATTCCACATTGTCAGACTTTTGCATTACCTTTGCAACATCTTTTATGCTTTCATATAAACCCATGTTCCACATCTCCTTAGCAATCAAATTAACGTTTCATAGTTTTTCTTCTTTACAATTCCATATTTCTGTTGATATGTTTATCTGCGTTAAGTTTAGACAATAAACAGACACTCTCTACATGCCCGCTATGTCCAAACTGGTCCACCGCACAAATCCTCTCCACCTCATATCCCCCTTTTACCAGCATCTTGACATCTCTTGCCAGGGTCGCCGGGTCACAGCTCACATACACAATCCGTTCCGGCTGCATTTTAACCATAGTTAAAATTGCCACCTCGTCACACCCTTTTCTTGGCGGGTCTACCACAATCACATCCGCATGCTCTCCGGTTCTCTCAAACTGCTGTGGCAAAATTTCCTCCGCTTTTCCCACAAAAAACTCTGCGTTCTTAATCCCGTTTATCTCCGCATTTCTTCTGGCATCCTCAATAGCTTCCGGAACAATCTCCACACCGCAGACATGCTTCGCCTTTTGTGCCAGAAATAACGAAATCGTTCCGATACCGCAATAGAGATCCCAGACAAGCTCTTCCCCTTGCAGTCCCACATATTCCAACGCTTTCCCATAAAGCTTTTCCGTCTGCTCCGGATTCACCTGGTAAAAGGACAGAGGACTAATTTGGTATTTCACATTTCCGATATAATCTGTAATATAATCCTGTCCCCAAATCGTACGGCACTTATCTCCTAATATCCGGTTTGTTTTCTCCGTATTGATATTAATCGATATACTGGTGATACCCGGAATATCCTGCATACATTTCACAAATTCCGGTTCAATATTGATATACTTTCTAGACTTTGAAAAATCATATTTTTTCCTATTTTTATCTATTATATCCGCCTCACCACTGTCTGCTTTTCTATCCACCGTTATACCAATCAATTCCTTACCGTTAATAATCAGACAAATCATAACTTCCCCGGTCTTTCTCCCCACCCTGGTTAAAATATGGCGCACCAGTCCTGTATGCTTTTCCTCATCATAGGCTTCAACCTGATATTTCTCCATAAAATCGCGAAACCGTCTTATAATCTCATCATTTACTTTATCCTGTAAATAACAGACATCCGTATCTATCACAGAATGAGTTCTTCCGGCATAAAATCCAATCGCCAGCCTGCCATCCTTGTCTCTGCGAACCGGAAATTGAGCCTTGTTCCGATAGCGGATTGCAGGAAAATCTTCCTTTCTTCCCATCCCAATAATCGGCTCCATTTTCTCTTCCACATCTGCAATCCCGCCGATACGCTTCAGGCAATTTATTACCTTGCCCTGCTTCCACTCCAGCTGCTTTTCATAGCTTACCTGCATGATACTGCAGCCACCACATTTTCTTGCCAGAGGACAGATTGGTTCTACACGAAATGCAGAAGGTTTTACCAGCGCCATTAATCTTCCATAGGCATAATTCTTCTTCGCCTTGACAATCTTAACCCGTGCCACATCCCCGACAACAGCATCCTTTACAAATACAGCCATACCGTCAATGTGCCCGATACCTTCGCCTTCGTTTCCCATATCTTCTATTGTAATTTCATATTCCTGGTTCTTCTCTAAACTCATGTTACCTGTCCTTTTCCATATTCATTTCTAAGCTGCTGTTATAGCACTTCATTTTATGCTTTTTCCCTAACGCATATATACCACATCAGATTTTGTTTTCCTCTCAAAAAATCCCAGCAACCGATTTATCCTCAAACGTATTTTATCAAAAATTTGTCAACAACCGTCATGTCTCCACCGCATTTCATATTCCCATTCCTGGTTCTCTTTCTCTATCTGCGCCTTTGTTTTTACAAATCCTTCCCGCAGATAAAATTTGATTGCCCGTTCATTCTTCTCATAAACATGCAATACCAGCTCTTCTTTTCTTTCCTTCACATAATCGAGCAGCGCCTTCCCAATTCCTTCTGACTGGTATTCTTTCTTCACGAATATGCCTGCCACATAATTGTCCATCAGACCCACAAAACCCTGAATTTCTCCATGTTTTTCACACACATATATTTCTGCATCCTGCATCATCTGCCCGACTGCTGCATAATTTTTCTTCCAGTACTCCGATGAAATGAAATTATGTGCTTTTATATTGGTATCGATCCAGATTTCCATAACAGCCGGAATATCGGCTCCATTCATTTTCCGAATCATCATTCTGCCTTTCCTGTCACAGCCATATACACATTTCCAGTCTTAACATTTCTATATCGTAATCTCAATCTGATTCCCTTCCAAATCTACAATGCAGCTTTCATAATAACCATCCCCGGTGGTTCTTGGTCCGCTGGTTACCTGATAACCGTCTCCCTTTAACTGCTCTGTCAACTCATCCACCTTCTCTTTGCTTCCAACGCTAAATGCAATGTGAATAAATCCAGTTCTGACAGCTGTGTTATCACAGGACAAAAGCGCTTCCCGGTTCATAAGCTCCAAGCGGCATCCGTCCTCAAAGGATAAAAAATAAGACCGAAATCCCGTCTTCCGGTTATGATATTGTGTATTGGAAACTGCACCAAAATACCTTTCAAAAAAATGTCTGCTTCTTTCTAAATCCTCTACATATAATGCAACGTGCTCTATTCTCATATTTTACTTATGACACCCACTGCCGCTTCCGGCACAGCCGTGTTTATCCTCCTCACAGTTATGTTCCCCGCAGGAATGCTCGTGTTCATGATGGCTACACTGCACACCCGGATTATACGCAAGTTTACCGTCAAGATAAGCTTTCACTGCTTCATCTGCCGAGCCGGCAGCTCCGCCGTACAGAGCGATACCGGCTTCGCTCAATGCAGCTTTCGCACCGCCGCCGATTCCACCACAAATGAGAACTTCGACATTTACCTGCGCCAAAAGGTCTGACAATGCGCCATGTCCCTGCCCGTTGGTATCTACCACCTGCGTACCCACGATTTGACCGTTTTCAATATCATAAAGCTTGAATTGCTCCGTATGTCCGAAATGCTGAAAAATCTCTCCATTTTCATAAGTTACTGCTATTTTCATTTATTTTTTTCCTTTCTTTTACTTAGTTTGCTTTGAACCACTGATAGCCGCATTTTTGCGGCCTATGAGCGTATTATACAGTTATTATTCCTATATTTCAAGTAACTATTATATTTATCAGTGGATAATAAGTTTCTTATTTAGTTACGCAAAAAAGGAGCATCGCTTCATAACTATTTCTAGCTATTTTGCGACACTCCTTTATAGGTTTACGCGAAACGGTACAATTTATTAGCAGTTAACCTATCATTTTTTGATTTTTGCCTTGCGGCTCACCCCACGCTTCCACAGCATTTTCTTATATGGCTTTAACTTACTCTTTGGAACCTTAACCACCAGCTTCTTGTAATTCTTGCTGCCCGCCTTCGTAAAGGCTTTGCTTCCCACTGTCTTTGTCGTTAATTTTGACGTCTTAATCGTGATATTAGTAAGCTTCTTACATCCATAAAATGCCTTGCTTCCAATCTTCTTTACCTTCTTTGGAATGGTGATTTTCTTTAAAGTGCCACAATTCATAAACGCACTCTTTCCTATAGTCTCCACATTTGCCCCTATGGTAACTGAGCTTAACCCACTGCAACCATAAAATGCACTGTCACCAATGCTTCTGACTGTTTTCGGGATAACCACCTTTTTGAGTTTTTTGTTATTCTTAAATGCATTCTTTCCTATTGCACTGACATCATAACTAATACCATTAAGCTTAAGCATTTCCGGAATCGTTACCGAAGACTGCTTTTTGTCTGTAATTCCCATATACATTACTTGGGGCACCCCATTTTTCGGTTCCGTCACCTTATATTGTGCTTTTGTCACAGCATCCTTCAATATTGTTCCCGGTTTCTCAACTTTGCCGGCTTCTGTATCACCTTTTGCCGGTACCTCAACAATTTTTTTCCTGCCACATACTGTACAGGTCAGGGTCTTTTCGCCTTTAGCTGTCGCTGTCGGCTGCTTGGTAATCGTTCCCGCATTCCATGTATGGGCTGCCTTATTCGATATATTTCCACACTTGCATTTTTTCCAGTGGTTATTGGCATCCGCAATCCATCCATCTTCATATGAATGAGCATGGAACACCTTTACAGTCACCTTAATATTTTTTACTACATATTGTTCTTTATCCGAAGAACGGAAATTCACTTTTACTTCCATATCTTCTAACGTATTCACAACAACGGTACCGTCCGTCCATTCAAAAGCGCCATCCGGCAGCCCTTCCGCTGATATCACAGGATTTTTAATCTCCTGTTTATCAAGATACCATTTACCATTCCGAACATAAGGCAGCTTCACATCAGCTAATGGTTTACCATAAACTACAGTAATCTCTGCCGGCAGCCTGGACAGCTCCACCTTATAAGGAGAAACAACTGCTGTCACATTAAAGACAATTCCTCTGCGTGCCTTGCTGTATCCTGGTACCGCAGCCCAGTTATAATTAATCAAATCGTTCGGTTTAAAAATGACCTGATAAGATTTACCATTTTCTGGTACAATACCAGACTGGGTAACCCACTGATATCTTCCGCCTTCTACATTTGGAAGTATAATATCTGCCAATGTATCCCCTTGCACGGCATGTACACTTTTCAATGGGGTAAAGGATGCCTTTGCCGGCTGCACCGTCACAACAACCTCAATATTATTGACTGTATTATATTTATCCGTATTGTTCGGTGTATAGGTCAGCATAAATGTATGCTCTCCTGCATCACCTACCGGTGTTGCCGCATTCTCCTTCCAGCTAAATGTTCCATTTCCATCCTTCGGCAGAACAATGTCTCTTAATGTCTGTCCGTATACTGCGGTAAGACCTTCCGGTTTTTCAAATGTCGGAGCAATCTTATCTACAGTTAACACGATTGTAGTCGTAACCACTCCATCCTCATAAACACTATTCGCTATCGTTGACCAGTCATAATCCTGTGTGTTAACCGGTACGAATTCCACCTCAATTTCTTTTGTTCCTGCTGCTTCCCCTGGAATGATTGTATCATCCTTCCATCTGTACTCACCTGCACATCTTTCCGGTGATGTATATTTTGGAAGCGTAACTGTTGACAGTGATGCTCCGGCATCAATCTTAAGATTCTGCGGTTTGTTCAAATACGGTGTTCCCTTTGCAACGCTGTCAAAAGTAAGGGTAAAGACTGCTGAAGTCTGGTTCTTGCCCTTTACAATAATTTTCACTGCCTGTGGTATACTGCCTGCCTTTTTCGGTGTACCGTATATCTTCCCTTTTACCAGAGATAATCCTTCCGGCAATGGTGTTGCTTTATCTACCGTATAGCTGACATACCCATTCGCAATCTCTGTGTCACCTGTAATTTCCACATTAGTCATATCATACAGCGGATTATTTGCCGTACTCGTTATACCAACCTGTGCACCTGTCACGTTATCCTCCGTCTTTGCCAGACTGATTGGCACTGTACCGTCAAAATTCAATGTGATTACTGTCGGCTCTTTTCCCAGCGTGCCGGTCCATGTTTTGTAATCTGATGTCACCGCAGCACGGTTATCGCTTCCATAGGTAATGGTACTTAAAGTGATTCCATCTATTACCGTTCCCGTATTGATTGTAAAGCCTGAACCGCCTTTCAGATACTGGTTTGTATCTCCTTCTATTCCCGAAGATGCTAATTGCTGTCCACTTGTATCGGTTATATCTGCCTCATCAATACAATATTCCGGATAGTCCAGAGAAACCGCATAGTAAACATTTGATGGGCTGCCCTTTAATGTCGGAAGTTTTGTTGTATAAATGAAACCGGTTCCGGTCGTGCTTTTAAAGTTTGCCAGTGTCCCATAGTTTACGATTTTACCGGCATTGCTCATGTCACTGGAAAAATAGCATTCTCCTGTTTCCTTGTTCACGATTATTCCACCAGAGGCAATGGTAAGGATTGCCTTTCTGGCTGTTCCCACTCCCTGCCATTCAAAGCTAAGCTTTCCTTCATTTTCTATCATTCCACTTAGCGTTGAATAATAACCACAGTTCCACGTACCTTGATTATACAGCGTTCCTGTAATGATTACCTCCGAATTACTCGTCATCGTGACCCCTTCCGCAATGGTCACTTTTGCATCCTTAAGTATTTCCAATCCATTAATATCCAAATCCTTATCAATCGTATAATTACCGGCAATCTGTACAGCGCCGCGGTTATATCCATATGCATAACCGTTAATCGTTGTCTTGGAATTTGTATTTAACAAAATAAGACCAGGACTTTGCTTTACATTATCTGGTATGTAATATTGAAGGTTCCTTATTGTGCCTCCCACCGACATACTCATGTCTCCATATGCCAATTCTTCTTCGCCTACCCGCACATTCAGTTCATCTACTGTACTTTCACGCACAAAGGCAAAATTCAACGTATTCGTTCCATTACTCGTCACATATCCACTCTTCCAGTCTACATTTACATCTCCATCTACCGTAGATGAATAAACAAATTGATTCATCACATAAGGCACCCATCGTCCATCTATGGTATAATTTACATTCCCATTAATCTTTGACTGATAAACACCATAGTAATTCGTATATCTTCCTGAAAATCCATAATTTTCATTCGTACCAACCATTGCTTCTACATTTCCAGCAACCGTCCCTCCATTTACCGCATACATACGATAATTCAAACTGGAATTTGTTTTTTCATATCCGGCCCTTTCCTGGAATCGGAAGCGGACGCTACCTGCATTATTCGGCATATTCGCCCCATATACATTACCCTTAAATGTACCTCCTGTTATATCCAGATTAATCATCTTTGCACTTGTATATGTGGCACCGGATACCGCATAATATACCGTTCCTCCGGTAATAATAACCGAAACTTCATCAACAGTAACCGGACTACTCTTTGTGCCATAACAGCCATGCAGCTCTCCGACCTGACCGCCCTGCATATGGATGCTAATCTGCGCACTGTCTGTTAACTCATTTTTTGCCTGGCAGCCATACACTTTTACATCAGACAAATCCAATGCCATGCTTCCGTTTATTTTAAATCCTGCCATGCTGTCCGGTATTCCGTCACGATTTTCATCCAGATAAACAGAAGTCTTTTTACTGTCTCCCCTTGCCGCACAAATAACAACCGAATGTCCGTGCAAATCCATTATATTTCCAGAATACGTTACCACATTATTAATATCTGCCTGCCCACTGTCATCCGCTGCAATCTTAACCAGCAGCTCAATATCTACAGATGTGCCGTTCCGTCCGGTTACTGTAATCCGAACCTTCTTGCCTTCCTTATCTGCCACTTTCGGTGTTCCTACAATCTTGCCGTCTATTAGGCTTAAGCCTTGCGGCAATGCTGAGCCATTGGCTATTCGATAACGGATGTTCCCACCATATAGGGTATTGGTATCATTTACAATATTAAGTGTAGTCAAATCATACAGAGGTTCTTCCGATGTATACTTACACCCCACTACTCCTACCGGGTCAGCAAACTGTTTTTGCACCTCAATATCCGTAGGAACATAAATTATCTTAATGGATACTGCCTGTCGCGGCATTTTAAAGCTAAATTCTCTATCAGACACCAAAACCGGTTCCGTGTCATTTACTATATAGTAAGCATCAAAACCTGTAGCTGTCGTACAGGAAACAGCATATGAAATCCCCCCCACCGCATAAAAATCACTCTTATCATCTTCATTTACCGTGTAGAAATCACTGCAGGTAATTTTTGTGTTTTTCAATTCCGTTTCACATGTTACTGGATAATATACACCAGACCATTCATTGTCCTCCTGTACAATGGTTCCGCTGCACATAACTAATTTTCCGGAATTGTTAAAGGTTCCCGTACAGGAAAGACTTCCCTTATTTCTTATCTCTGCCTGTGTTCCCACCTTAATATCCGATGCATTCAGTGTGCCATTATTATACAATCTGGCAGAGCTATATGATGCATCCAAATTAACGGTGTTCAGAATTCCATCATTATATAGTTCTGCTTTTGAACCAATTGTTGTCTGTTCTGCTGTCAATGTCATCTCTTTTAATATTGTACAGACAGATGAAGCTTCCACTTTCATACTATCTGCCGTTAAAGACTCTCTTAACGTATAGCTTCCTCCTATGGAAACTATACCTTGCCGGTTCAGATAATATCCTATATACGATGAATTCCCTTTTTGTACAACCGGCGACGTACATTCCGCATCTTTCCTAATTGTCAGCGCAACCGTTCCGTCTACAATTGTATCACTTACCACCGCTACTTCAGTATTTATCTTTCCGCCTAATATTCTGATATCCACAGCATCCCTGTTTGCTGCCGTGATTTCCGATGCCATACTTCCGTAAATTGCCTTAACGTCTCCACCGTTCATTGTAATCCTTACAGATTTTTTGAAATCAGCATCCTTTATTCCATAAATGATATACTCTGATAAATCTTCCTGATATACTGGAACATCCCTGTCCGCTATACCATCCAGATTATCATCTAAATAAACTGCAGTCTGTCCGGCATTATTCTCAAGCACCACCGAACTGCCAAGTAAATTAATTTCCTTATTCTTTTCATCAATCAGAATACGACCATCCTGACCGGTCTGACCGGCATCATCCCCTGCAGTGACTATAATATTTAATGTAAGAGCTGCCACAGTATCATTTTTCCCAGTAACCTTAATCACTGTTTTCTTTCCCTGTTCATATGCTTTGGTCGGTGTTCCGTAAATCTTGCCATCTGCAAGCACCAATCCCTCCGGTAATCCGAAAGTTTTATCCAGCTCATAGGTAACCTCTCCTTCTCTGCCGTCATTGGAAATGGTGACATCCTTCATGTTATAAAGCGGTTTTTCTGCCGTTGTCTCTTTATTCAGCTTTGCCACCGGATCCTGTACGGTCTTCCCCAACACAATCTGCTTACCAGTAAAGGTAATCTCCACCTCCGCTGCCTCTTTTGTCATATCAAATCCGTATTTGCCTGATGTACCGGCATCCTCTGCCATATCACTTGGATTGTCCTCCGAAGCCTTTTTCACCATTGCAGAAGTCAGATGATATCCCTTATTCGGTGTACAGGTAAAGGATACTGTATAACCTGCTCGTCCATAATTACTTTTGCTCATAGGATGAACTGCACATCCTTCAGGGGATACTTTTCCGCCCTTAGCCAGATAATCCACCTTAAGGGGATAATACAGATAAGCTATATTCTCTGTATCCGTTTCCAATGTGCCCCCATTAATATAAAACTGAGCATATTGACAGTCTTCTTTCTGATTGATACTGCCTTTCAAAGTTCCCTCTACTAAAAGCATTGTTCCACTTTTGGCGTAAATCATTCCCCCATCTGCCACTGCCATAGTAATTCCTTCTGGTATCTGCATAATTGTCCCATTCGCAAAATAAAGATTCTCTGCGGTCACATCCTCTGTCACCGGATAAGCTCCAGCATAATATCGGTCGCCACCTATTGCAATTAATGTACCACCAGAAAATGTCGTATTACCCATATAATTATTAGCTACCGTATATGTTCCGTTTATTGTACAACTCTCATCCACTGTACAGGTAAAGAGTGCCTCTCCATATATACTATTCGTAAAATGCCAGGCTGCACTTTCTTTCCCTAATGTTACCTGACTAAATTCCGCCGTGGTATTTCCACATTTCTTACCTGCTCCAAAATCCTGAAGCGGAACAACATAATCTGTATAAGCTCCCCCATTTACCTGAATATCTGTCTTTCCTTGAATTTCACAGCTGCTTAATCCGTAAAACCCTCTGTATGAGCAATTATCAAGCTGCATCACCATATTTCCCTGTATCGTTGATGAAGAGCCCTGCACTCCGTAATAATCACCGGCACCGGCTGTTATTTCCCTATCCCCCGTGGTTATAATTTTTACATCTCCCATAATATTCACACTATTTTGGATACCATAAAACCGGGCAAACTGATTATTCTCCGTAGTAATCTCCACATTCATTCCATAGGTTCCACCACTAATGCCAACGCTTTGACTGCCATTAGAAGAATTGGTAATAGCAACCACTGCCTCTTTCTGCACCTTACAGCCATATATTCCATATAACGATGCATAGCTTGACTGTCTTATCTTATCCACCGTTACCGAAGCGTTCCCCAATATGGTCATATCATAAATTCCATAACAGTTACCTGTAACTTCCAAATCCTCCATTATTACCGTGTAATCACCTTTCACAACGGCATTACTTCCACCGCTTGAGACATTACAATAGCCATATTTTCCCCCATGCAGTTTACTTGTCACGTTCTTCTCCACCGTATTGGCAGAATAAAAGGTATAAAAGCTTACTGACTGGGAGGTGTCTGTATTATAAACCTCCAAATCATAAAATCCGCCAATTTGTGAACTGTAGCAGCCATAGAATGTTCCTCCATTCGTTAACTCTACAGTCTTACCGGTGCTAATCTGTACGTTCCCATCTACAGAAACTGACTGCAAACCGGTAAAGCGGGAAATTCCTCCCTCTAAAGCGCAAAAGGTCAGATTTCCCTTCACATTTGCCCCGTTTTCTGCACATTCAAATGTATTGACATATCCCCCCCGCATTGTTACTGTCAGGTTACCACCTATAGCATAGTCCTTGTTCGATGCACATCTATTTGCCACAATAATATTGCCAGCCCTGTTCGAGTTATCGGCTCCATAAACCTCCATGGTTACATTTCCCTCTACGGTAGAATAATCCAACCCATTCAGATAACCCTGGGATTTTTCTCCCATAATAAGGGATACATCTTCAGAAACCGTTACCCCGGTATGCAGAAGATAAAATTGGCCGCCCAATCGCATCTTCTCGGCATTGACGGTAACCGAGCCATCAACAACAATGTTATTTTGCAGCAAATAACCGCTATATACATTCGAATCACCTGAAGCCTCGGTTGTCACCGCAAGCTTCACGTCACCCTTCAGCATAAGCGGTGCGCTGCTGCTTAAGGAACCCTGGGCTGCGATAAGACCACCACTAATCCGCCCGTTCCCCGATATGACAATATCCACAGCAGTCTTTCCATCACTCTCTGATAAAATATCCGCCTGATCAACACCAAAAAATCCACTGACGGAACCACCAGTTACATTGACTGCCACCGCTGTGGCTGTTCCCTCTCCAATATGTACACTTTCCCCCTGTACACCATAATAGCTGCTGATATTTCCGCCCCGAATCGTTGTTTCAACCGCTTTTTCCACTGTTCCTGCAGTCGTCACTTTACATCCTTGAGTACCAATGCCTTTTCCTAAGCTGGTACAATCAACATCCATCACAACTGCTGCCGGTGCATTACCGGAAACATGAATGCTTCCACCCTGGGCGCCATAGCATTCTCCAATCTGTCCACTGCCGATATTTACAACAACAGCCTGTCCCGCTGTTGCTGTAATATTACTTCCCTGTGCCGCCGAACATGTAGACAGACTCGTACAGTTAATATCCATCAGAATAGCAGCTGCCTTACTACCGGAAGCATCAACTGTACTTGAGGAGGCTCCAATACAATTGGTAGCGGTTCCCTTTAAGGACATTTTCACGGTGGATACCGTTCCTGCCTGTACACCCACAGCCCTTCCCAAACTGTTTACATCCATATCCATAAATACTGCCGGTTCTTCCCCTGTCACAAGCAGTTCACCCGCACATACACCAACAATCTCTCCGTATCCAGTACCCGTCACTGTAATCCGGAGCGGAGTTGTGGATTTTGCCTGATAAAGACCATAAATTGGCATACCTGCCGGCAAATCTGTCACATCCGTTCCGTCCGGATACTGTAATTTCACCTTATTATTCTCATCCTCATCCAAAACACCATTCCGGTTTTTGTCAATATAAATGTTATGATACTTTGAAGTTTCCCCCTCTGCTGCCGGCACATCCTTGATAATGACAGAATTCCCATGAAGATTAATAAACTGTATCTGTCCTTCTTCATTCAATTCAAAGGTGACACCATCCTTTAAATTCACCATTTCCAAAGGCGTATCTTCTGCCTGCACAGCAAATCCTGAAAACACAAATCCTGCCATACATATCAAAAGACCAACTACTGCCATTCCTCTCTTTTTTCTCATCCTCTACCTCCTGTTCCTAACCCATCACCTTACCTGACAGGCAGATTACATTTTCCGCACAAACAAACTTCACTGTCTCTATTGTATATAATCAAGGCATTTTGTACAATTTATTTTTCTTTTATTTAAAATTTTTGGTGTTTTGCACAATTCCCATCGTGAATTCTGCTATATAAAAACAGGGACAAAAGGCTCACCGCAAAATCATCCCCCTATCGCCCTACACTAGAAATTGCTTCCGCCCCGGATAGGATTCCCATTACACCTGTGCTATTTTCAGTTGCGTTTTACAATAAAGATAGACTTTTTTCGACCAAAAAGGTATAATTATTAATAAGATGCATTTTAACCTTACACAATTATATAGTACACAAAAAAGGAGAATGTTATGGGATTAATCAAAGCAATTTCAGGTGCAATCAGAGGTGTTGCCGCTGACCAGTGGAAAGAATATTTTTACTGCGACGCATTAGAAACAGATGTATTGGTAACGAAAGGACAAAAACGTACCAACAGCAGATTTGGTTCAAAAAATGATGGTAATGACAACTTAATCACAAACGGTTCTGTTGTAGCAGTAAATGAAGGTCAGTGTATGATTATCGTTGACCAGGGTAAAGTCGTTGAATTCTGTGCCGAGGCAGGCGAATTCTTATACGATACCTCGTCCGAACCAAGCCTTTTATCCGGGGACTTAGGCGAAAATATTGGAAAGACCTTTTCTACTATTGGCAAGCGTTTTACCTTTGGTGGTGACACCGGCAAAGACCAGCGGGTATATTTTTTCAACACAAAGGAAATCTTGGGCAACAAGTATGGCACAGCCAATCCGGTTCCGTTCCGCGTAGTAGATGCCAACATCGGTTTAGATGTGGATATTTCTGTCCGCTGTAACGGTGAATACTCCTACCAGATTTTTGACCCGATTCTTTTCTATACAAATGTCTGCGGTAATGTAACAGACGAATACACCAGAGACAAAATTGACAGCCAGTTAAAATCCGAATTAATGACTGCCCTGCAGCCGGCTTTTGCTGAGATTTCCGCTATGGGAATCCGTTACAGTGCAGTTCCTGCACATACGCTTGAGGTTGCAGATGCACTGAACAAACAGTTATCCGAAAAATGGAGTCAGTTAAGAGGTATTCGAATTGTTTCCTTCGGTGTCAATACGATTAAGGCTTCCGAGGAAGACGAGCAGATGATTAAGGACCTG
>ULOF01022249.1_pt1 | contig 25035 bp, 20 predicted proteins | sample 1952371 | NCBI WGS metagenome assembly ULOF01 (sample SAMEA4835597, study PRJEB28245) | human gut metagenome | biome: gut microbiome; material: fecal sample | place: Denmark | collected 2008 | reverse complement strand
CATTTTGGGATTGCAGTTTGCGGAAACTCAAGCTGATGTTGGATGGAAAAATATTGGAGAAAGAGTTAGCAATTACGAGGAAAGAATGTAATCATTGGATTTTGGAGTGGGTACATAAATATGAGATTTCAAAATCTTATATTCGTTATGCCTTATCTGACAAATGGTTTATAGAGTTTGTAAGGGAATTAAAGAAAAAGAATGTTATAACTATATTGGAATTTCCAACGATACCTTATGATGGAGAAATTTCCAATAATAGAGTGAAGGTGGAGGATCGGTACTATAGAGAGCAACTGGTTTATTATATAGAAAAATGTACAACATATTCGGATCTTGATTTGGTTTTTGGGATTCCGTGTATACCATTAGTTAATGGCGCTGATTTAGATGAGTATCCAATACATAATATTAGAAAACCGGACGGAACGATTGTTTTAATAGCTGTAGCAAGTATGAGTAAATGGCATGGGTATGAAAGAGTGATAGAAGGTCTCGCAGACTATTATGCGAACGGTGGGATACAAAATATTATTTTTCGGTTAGTTGGAGAAGGAGGGGAATCTGATAAATACAGAGAATTGGTAGAACGATACAAATTGCATGAACATGTCAAATTTTGTGGGCGTTTAGAAGGCGAAGAATTGAATCGACAGTATGACGAGGCGGATATTGCAATCGGAGTATTGGGGTTATATAAAAAAAATATAATTTCAGCAGCTCCAATTAAATCGGGGGATTATTGTGCGAGAGGTATTCCATTTATTTATGGGTATGAAGATCGTGGCTTTACAGGAGAAGAGGATTATGTTTTAAAGGTTTCAAATGATAGTTCTGCATTAAATATGGAAGAGATTATTAATTTTTACAATAGGATTAAAAAGCATGCTTTCTATATTAATGAAATGCGAGAATATGCAAGTGAAAAATATACATGGGATGTTATTTTAGAAAGAGTGGTAGATTATTATAAAAACAGTTGATTGGCCGCATTTGCATAGGAAAGATACTATAAAAGAAAATTTGATTGCAGAAGAATTATGATGAGGTGATTATATGAAGCAAAAATTATTAAAAAAAATAGAAAATAGGGAAATAGTTGTAGGAGTAGTAGGCCTAGGTTATGTAGGTCTTCCTTTGGCAGTGGAAAAAGCGAAGGCAGGATTTCGCACAATTGGCTTTGATGTTCAACAGAGTAAGGTGGATAAAGTAAATCAAGGAGAAAATTATATTGGTGATGTTGTTGATTCGGATTTAAGGAAACTGGTGCAGGAAGGTACGCTCACTGCAACGAATGATTTTGGGTTTATCCGTGAGGTGGATTTTGTTGCTATTTGTGTTCCCACTCCTCTTGATTCTCATCAGCAGCCGGATATATCTTATGTAAGGTCTTCAGCAGAGGAGATTGCAAAATATTTAAAAAAGGATACATTAGTTGTTTTAGAATCTACTACTTATCCGGGAACGACGAAAGAGTTGATTATGCCGATTTTGGAGAATGGGACAGGTTTGAAATGTGGAAAGGATTTTTATCTGGCTTTTTCTCCGGAACGGGTCGATCCTGGAAACCTTATCTACAAAACAAAAAATACGCCTAAAGTAGTAGGCGGAATTGGAAAAGATGCGACGGAAGTAGCAGCCGCAATGTACCGGACAGTATTAGAGGGAGATGTATTGGAGGTATCTTCACCAGAAATTGCAGAGATGGAAAAAATTCTGGAAAATACATACAGAAATGTTAATATTGCTTTAGTCAATGAATTATCTATGTTATGTAATAAGATGGAGATAGATGTATGGGAAGTAATTGAGGCGGCAAAAACAAAACCATATGGTTTTCAGGCATTTTATCCGGGACCGGGGCTTGGCGGGCACTGTATTCCACTGGATCCGTATTATTTGTCATGGAAAGCAAGGGAATATGGTTTTCATACCTCTATGATTGAAAGCGCTATGATGATTAATGACAGAATGCCGGAATATTGTGTGGAGCGTGTGGAAAAAATTCTCAACCGTTTTAAGAAGCCGTTATGTGGCTCCCAAATATTAGTTCTTGGAGTGGCATACAAACAGGATATTGATGATTATCGGGAAAGTCCGGCCATTCGTGTGATTAATGAGTTGAAAAAAAATCAGGCGGAGGTGGATTATTTTGATTCATGGATTTCAGAATATAAAGATCATGGTGAATGGCATCGGAGTCTGACAGAGCTAAATGCACAGGTAGTTCAGAGATATGATCTGGTTATGATTACAACTGCGCATACAAATGTAGATTATGAAATGGTACAGAAGAATGCTAAAGCGGTTTTTGATACCAAAAATGTTATGAAACATGTTTTGCAACGGGACAATGTAGAAGTGTTATAAATGATAGAGAAATAAAGAGGGGTATGGTTATGAAATATGCACTAATTGGATGTGGAAGAATTTCTACAAATCATATTAAGGCGGCGGTAAACAATAACTTAAATATTGTTGCTGTGTGCGATATTGACGTACAACATATGGAACAGCTTTTAACGAAACATGATTTGTCCAATAATGAATTTATAGGGCGTTACACAGATTATAAAAAGATGATTGCAGAAAATGATATCGAATTAGTCAGCATTGCTACGGAGAGTGGTTTACATGCTGAAATTGCCTTATATTGTATTACTCACAATATTCATGTAATCATAGAAAAACCGATGGCAATGAGCATGCAAGATGCCAATGAAATTATTGCTTGTTCTAAGGAAAAGGGGATTAAGGTGTGTGTTTGTCATCAGAACAGATTTAATCTTGCTGTTCAGAAAATGAGAAGTGCTTTGGAAAAAGGAAGATTTGGAAGATTGTCGCATGGCTCTATTCATATTCGATGGAATCGGAATCGGGATTATTATATGCAAGCACCATGGAGAGGAACTTGGGAACAGGATGGAGGATGCTTAATGAACCAGTGTATTCATGGAATTGATTTGTTGAGGTGGACATTTGGTGATGAAGTAGAAGAAGTATATGGGCAGATCCGACAACAGTTTCATGATTATTTAGAAACAGAAGATATTGGAATGGCAGTGGTAAAGTTTAAGAATGGTGCTATTGCTACTATTGAAGGTACCACTAATGTGTATCCACAGAATCTAGAAGAGGTTTTATATGTGTTTGGTGAAAAAGGTACTGTTAAAATAGGGGGGGGTTCCACTAATAATATTGATGTATGGGATTTTACAGATGAAGGTGAAGAGGATCAGGGAAATAAAGGTTTTCAAGAGGCAACTAGCAATGTTTATGGTAATGGTCATACCAGTCTTTTTGCAGATATGATAGATGCGATAAAAAATAATCGTAAACCCTATGTGGATGCGGTTGCTGGAAGAAATGCATTGGAGATGGTTTTAGCAATTTATAAGAGTCAGAAAACAGGGAAACCAGTAAAGTTTCCACTTGATGATTTTGCAAGTATAAATATGATGGAAATGTTTTGATTTAAAGAGGGGCAATATGAAATTAAGTGATGTTATATTAGAAAATGATGACTTTCAGTCAGTCGTGGTGAAGAATGAAAGAGAATTTGAAACATTAGCTTTATGTGGAACAGATATTAGTATTCCTTTCTGTACATTTATTGATGATGCTAAATATTTAGATAAAGTTTCTGATTTTGCACATATGATACTGACAACTAAAGAACTGGAAAATCGTGTTGTAGTATTGGGAAAAGGATATGCAGTTAGCATGAATCCGAGATTAGATTACTTTAAATTGCATAACTATTTAGCAGTTAAATCAGATTATAAGAGAAAAGATTATGATACTATTATTTCTCCAACAGCAGAAGTAAGTAGTTTATCTTGTATTTCAAAGAATAATGTGACAATTGGAGAAAATTGTATTATTGAACCTTTTGTAACAATATATTCTAATGTCATTATTGGAGATAATGTTATTATTCGTTCAGGCGCGAGAATAGGTGGAGAGGGATTTGAATACAAAGACTTGAAAACTAGTATATTAGCTGTTAACCACATTGGAGGGGTGATTATAGGAGATAATGTAGAAATTCAAAATAATTCATGTGTTGATAAAGCAATATATCCATGGGATGATACGGTTTTGGGGAGTAATGTTAAAATTGATAATTTGGTACATATTGCGCATGGTGTTAAAATTGGTGATTGCACTATGGTAGTAGCCAATTCTGGTATTGGCGGACGGACAGTTATTGGTGATAATTCGTGGATTGGTTTTTCTTCTACAATAAGAAATGGTATTACTTTGGGAAAAAATGCAAGAGTTAATATGGGGGCTGTTGTAACTAAGGCCGTGATGGAAGGGGAATCTGTTACTGGCAATTTTGCAATTGATCATAAAAAATTTATAGAGAATTTGAAAAGACAAGATGGAAATACAAACGGGAGGATCGGTGAAACCGATAGGAAACGTAAATAAATATGGAAATGTTATACGAAACGAAAGGTGTTAATGCTTTATGGAGGCGAGAATTATGTTAGTTAAATCGTCCACCGTTTATTGGATTAGCGCCGTTGTCAAAAGAGCTGTATACTAGAGGTTATAAAGATATTATTCCTCATACAGGACAGCATTATGACAAAAATATGTCTGATGTATTTTTTGAAGAGTTTGGAATAGATAAACCAGTTGAAAATCTGGGGGAGGATGTGGAAGTCATACGGAAATTATAGCAAGAGCCATGATAGAAGTGGAAAAAGCCTGCATAAAATATAAGCCGTCTCTTGTAATTATTTATGGTGATACAGATACCCATTAGCAGCAGTATTTGTATGTAAAAAATTAATATACCATTGGCACATATAGAAGCAGAACCAAGAGCCTATCATAAAGAAAATCCAGAAGAAATGAACAGAGTGGTAGTTGATCATATTTCGGATATGTGTTTTTGCTCAGACAGGTCATCTGTGGGGAATTTGAACAAATATGAATACTTAAAAGATCATAAAGGGTAATGTGGAGAGGAATTATGGAATTTAGAGATTTAAAGAAACAATATCAGGTGTTAAAAGAAGAGATAGATTCTTCTGTCATGAGGGTGCTACAAAATGCTGATTATATTTCAGGCAGTGAAGTGGTTGAATTAGAGGAAGCCTTGGCAGCGTATGTGGGAGTAAAACATTGCATAACTTGTGGAAATGGAACGGATGCCCTGATGTTATCACTTATGGCGTGGGGGGTTCATGAGGGAGATGCTGTATTTGTACCTGATTTTACTTTTTTTGCATCAGGAGAAGCAGTTGCAGCAGTAGGTGCAGTTCCTGTATTTGTGGATGTAGAACGGAATACATTTAATATTTCTGCAGATGCATTAGAGAAGGCAGTTGAAAGTGTATTAAAAGAGGGAAAATTGATTCCTCGTGCAGTTGTTGTTGTGGATTTGTTTGGTCAACCGGCTAATTATCCGGTGCTTAAGCAGATTACAGAGAAGAATAAGCTTTTAATTTTAGAAGATGGGGCGCAGGGGTTTGGTGCCTCTATACAGGATAAAAAAATATGCAGCTTTGGAGATATATCTACGACATCTTTTTTTCCGGCAAAGCCATTAGGATGTTATGGTGATGGAGGGGCAGTTTTTACAGATAATGATGAGTGGGCAGAAATCATTCATTCTTTAAGGATACATGGGAAGGGAAAAAATAAATATGATAATATACGAATAGGAATGAATTCAAGATTAGATACAATACAAGCGGCTGTTCTTAAGGTAAAATTGAAAGCTTTTGCACAAAGTGAGCTTGAACAGGTGAATCAAGTGGCGAAATGGTATAATGAAATGTTAGAGGGTTTGGTGATAACACCTAAGATAATGGATGGATTTTATTCCAGTTGGGCACAGTATACGATTGTTTGTCAAGATTCGGCACAGCGAGAGAGTTTGCAGAATAGATTAAAGGAAGATAATATTCCAACGATGGTGTATTATGCAAAAGGTATGCATGAACAGAAGGCTTTTGAAAAACAGGAAAGTGATTTAGGTGGGTTTGACAATACCTTATATCTGAAGGACAGGGTGTTGTCGTTACCGATTCATCCATATTTGCAGAAGCGTCAGGTGAAAGAAATTGCTGAGAAGATAGAAAGTTTCCTGTATACTTTAAATAGGTCAAGAGATTGACACAGAAAAATACTTCAGGTCAATTTAGATTATTATTGACCTAACCGTTGATAAAATCTAAAGAATACAAAAGGTATTTACAATGCTTGTTCTATACTTTTGACTTTGTTTTATGAGGAGTTATTAAAGAAAAGCGAGAAGTTTGGAAAATCAGTGATTTAGGGTTTGACATTTAGAAAAGGAGAAAAAAGCATTGGAAAAAAGACGAGTTTTGTTATTAGGGGATATGAATTCAAGATGGACATTTCGATATCTTAAAAAAGTATATTCCGAGAATTTCAAGATAACTATATTGGATTATGCTCCGTTGAGGTTATCATTAGGTGATGTGCATTATGATTTTTGTGAGAAGAATGGGATTCAGGTTATTGCGATTTATAATGATGGAGGCTATTCCAGATGTTTGAAATATGCATCAATTATAAATCAGATGGAGACATTTGATATATGTCATATCATGTTTGTAAGAAGTGAGGCGAGTCTGCTTGTTAGAATGTGTGAGCACAAATTTCATCAAATTATTGCCAATTTTTGGGGGTCAGATTTCTTTAGAACTACTTCGAAGATGGAATTCGAGCAGAAATATCTACTGGATATTGTAGATACAGTTATTGTACCAGTGGAGAGTATGGAAGAGAACATTATCCATAAATATCCAAAGCTTCAGGATAAAATACATACAGTATATTTTGAAAGTCCTATATTGGAGAAGCTACAGGAGAATAATTATGCTGAAGAGGACAATGCAATGCTACCGTTACCAAAGGATAAAGTTGTGATTGCAGTGGGATATAATGGGTTTTCCCAGCAGCAGCATGAATTATTTATTCGAGCTCTAAACGAATGTGACGAAACCATTATAGACAGGGTATTTGTTATTTTTTCTATGACGTATGGATTGTCTGCAGAATATGAAGAAAAGATTTATAAAATGTTAAAGGACGCAAAGTTTAAGTATGTATTAATTAAAGATTACATGACGGATGAGCAGATTATTTTTATGCGTAAACGTATTGATATTTTTGTTAATGCAATTACAACAGATGCATTTAATGCGGCAATTCAGGAAAGTATGCTTTGCCAATCTGTTATTCTGGTTGGAGACTGGTTGTTATACCAGGACTTAGAGGATGAAAAAGCATATTTATGTAAGTTTAGTAATGCGTTGGATTTATCGGAAAAACTTAGTGATGTTATTAAAAATATTGGTGCTTATAAAGAAAAATCAAAGGGGAATAAAGAAATAATAAAGCGAATTCGGAAACGGCGTGGACATGTTGAGGATTGGACAGATTTATATGATAATAATATTCCTGTTCATATACCAGACGGCGAATTTAATGTGTGGGAATATGTTTTAAAACAGGAGAAAAAACAGTCAGAAAGAAAACAATTATATAATGAAATAATGCAAAAATGGCTGGTGAAGAGATTAAATAATATAGAACCAGTTAAGCAATATATGAAAGAACGAAATTATAAGGATGTTGTTATTTATGGAGCCGGAACTTTAGGTAAGATGGTATATGACGAGTTAAGAGATTCCGATGTTGTAATAAAGTTTTGCGATCAGAGTGTGACAGAAACGGATTGGCTGGATAGGGAAATAATGAAGTTATCTGATTTGGAAAATTCCGATTGTGATTGTGTGATTGTAACTCCAGTGCATGTATATAATGGAATCAAAAACAATTTAATAAATATTGGAGTGAAACAGATGGTTTCTCTTGCAGAAATTTTGAACTAATTATAAAGTGTTTATAGAAAGGATTGGGGAATAGATTTATGAAAAAAACAGCAGTAATATTATCTGGTGGATTAGGGACAAGACTTAGACCGTTTACGAATATCATGCCGAAGCCTTTGTTGCCGGTTGGAGAAAAGGCAATATTGGAAATACAGATTGAAACGTTAAAAAAATATGGATTTGAAAGAGTGATTTTAGCGACAAATTATAAATCAGATTACATTCAGAAATTTTTTGGCAGTGGAGAGCAATATGGAATTGAATTAATTATCAGCAGAGAGACACAGGCATTAGGAACAGCAGGACCATTAAAGCTGGTGGAAAAAGAACTGGATGCCCCATTTTTGGTAATGAATGGTGATATTTTAACAGATTTGGATTTTGGTGATTTTTATAATTTTGGCATGGAAAAGGAAAGCCTTTTGACTGTTGCATTGAAGAAGATAATATTACCTTATTCCTTTGGTAATATTGAGTTTACAGGAGAAAAGGTAACCAACATTGTTGAAAAACCAGATTTTATTACATATGCATTAGCTGGAATATATTTTATGAAGCCAGATATTTTGCAGTTGATTCCAGAGGGTGAAAATTACGGAATGGATAAGTTGATTTTAAAGATGTTATCCCAGGATAAGCTGATAACCAAATACGAGATTGATGGATACTGGTTAGATGTGGGAAGAGAAGACGATTATGAGCGTGCACAAAAAATATATGGACAGGTATATGAATAGTTATTGTTCATAGAAAATGTATTTGATTGAGGTGTAAATGTGGAAGATATTTTATTAATCGGGTTTGGCGGACATGCGAGAAGTGTTGTGGATGCAATAGAAGCGCAACAAAAATATAGAATTGTCGGTTTTTCTGATAAAAGTTCTGTGATGCATTATAGAGGATATGGTGTTGTGTGTAATGATGAAGAATTGGAAAGCATGTACGAAAAAGGTGTAAAAAATGCATTTATTACCATAGGCTATATGGGGAACTCAAGTGTAAGAAACCAGTTGTATTACAGATTAAAGGCAATAGGATATAAAATACCTTCAATAATAGATCCATCTGCAATTATAGCAAGTGATGCGCTGTATGGTGAGGGAACCTTTATAGGAAAAAGAGTAGTGATTAATTCCAATGCAGTATTAGGGAAGATGTGTATTGTTAATACAGGTGCAATCATAGAACATGATTGTAACATTGGAGATTTTACACATATTGCAGTTGGAGCGGTTTTGTGCGGTCAGTGTAATGTTGGAAGTGCTTCCTTTGTTGGAGCAAATGCAACGATTATTCAACAAAGAACAATAGGGGATTCTGCTATTATTGGTGCAGGGTGTGTTATAAAACAGAACATAGCAGATAAAACGGTATATAAGAATAATAAATAATAGGTAATTGCGAAACATATACTTTATGTTATGCATATTGTGAATATACAACAACTTTGACAGGCTAACGTTCCTAATGCTGTTACAAAGTTGTGTATATTACACAAATGCATATCTACTTTTTTGAGTTTCGCAATTATCTAGATAATAAATAATATAGAAAGGAGAAGTATATGAATTATAGTTACATATACTATATGAGTTAGATGCGGATTATTTTATACGGCTTAGGAACGGGAAGAACATATATAGAGGGATGCATAAAACCTTCGCATGAAATAGTTGGATACACAGACAGTTATTCTCATATAGAATATTTTGCGGGGAAAAGGTTCTACTCATTGGAGCAATTAAAAGATGTGAAATTTGATTATATTGTTCTAACTTTAGGGAATCGAAAAACATGCAATGCGATAAAACAGCAATTGCAGGCACAATTTAATATTCATTCTGATAAGATTGTAGAGTTTTGGAAATTGTATTATGCTACGCTGAATTGTAATTTAATAGATTATAGAGTGCTTAAAAAGAATGGAGATTATGATGGGCTTGTGCTGGGCTTAAGTCATGCAGAGGTTGGCATTAATACGGATTACTTAGACGGTAATTGGTGTAATTTGGCAATTTCATCTCAGGATTTATATGGTAATAAAAAAGTATTGGAATATGCATATCAGAAATATAGAGATAGGTTTATAAATTTAAAATATGTTATTATTGATTTGTTTGATTGGGTATATTTTAATTATGATACTTCAATGGCAAGTAATGCATTAAATTATCTTGGGAATGTAATGAATATTGATGGTATTTCACATCATTTTAAAAGAAATAAATTATATGAGGAAAAGCAAAGGAATATTGAAAAATCCTATTTATTATCGACTGATAAAGTTTTAGAGGAAACACATAAAAGACAGTTAGCGGAATTGTTTGGGGATATCCATCAAAATGAATATATTTTTAATAGTTATCAAAGTAAGGTAAGTGTTAATATTATAGATAAAGCGGATGATAACTATTTAAAGCCAGATTATATGCCCGCAATTGCAAAGAGGCATTTTCCAGAAACAATAAAAGAAAACATTGACATTTTTAAAGATATATTGGAATTTTTGTACAATATAAATAATCAAATAAAGATATATGCAGTTCTGCTGCCAAGATACAATACAATAGAAACAATACATAAGACATTATATCAGCAGTGGAAAAAGGAATTTATGGAAATAATACACAACATAAAGAAGAGTTATAATTTTGAATTCATCAGTTATAAGGATTATCAGCCTATTTCGGGAAATAATAATTTTTATGCAGATGTATCACATTTAAATCTAACGGGTTCAATTGCATTAACTTCTTTGCTGAATGAAACATTAATAAAACAAAATTAATTTGCTAAATAATTAGGAGAGATAATATGAAGAAAATACTTGTAACAGGAGCAGATGGTTTTATAGGCAGTCATTTAACAGAAAGTTTATTAGAAAAAGGATATGACGTGAAAGCATTTTCCTATTATAATTCCTTTAATACATGGGGATGGCTGGATACACTTCCAAAAGAGAAATTGAATGAAATTGAAGTTTTTACAGGAGATATACGTGACCCAAATGGTGTGAGAGAGGCTATGAAAGGAACAGATGCTGTGTTCCATCTTGCAGCATTGATTGCTATTCCCTTTAGTTATCATTCGCCAGATTCCTATGTGGATACCAATATTAAAGGAACGCTAAATGTATTACAGGCGGCAAGACAATTAGAATTAGAGCGTATTCTTGTAACTTCAACATCAGAAGTATATGGAACAGCCCAATATGTACCGATTGATGAGAAGCATCCATACCAGGGACAATCCCCGTATTCGGCTACAAAAATAGGCGCTGATAGACTGGCAGAAAGTTTTTATCGCAGTTTTGATATGCCAATTTCCATCGTCCGTCCTTTTAATACATTTGGACCAAGACAATCTGCAAGAGCAGTAATTCCTACCATTATATCTCAGCTTTTGGCAGGAAAAAAAGAAATTAAACTCGGTTCATTGACCCCTACAAGAGACTTTAATTATGTGAAAGATACTGCCGCCGGATTTATTGCAATTGCAGAATCTAATTGTACAATTGGTGAAGAGATAAATATTGCCACAGGACAAGAGATTTCCATTGGAGAATTAGCAAATGAGATTATTTCTCAGATTAATCCAGAGGCGGAAATTATTTGTGATGAGCAGCGTTTACGTCCGGAAAAGAGTGAAGTCAATAGATTGCTTGGAAGCAATGAAAAACTTAAAAACTTAACAAATTGGAGTCAGCAATACACTTTTGAACAGGGAATTGCAGAAACAATCAGTTGGATAAAAGAGCATATGGATATATATAAGACAGATATATACAATGTATAAAAGAGAGGCACAAATTATGGAAAAATTTATTCCGCTATCTATTCCTAATTTTGAAGGGAATGAAAAAAAATATGTTTTGGATGCGGTGGAGCAAGGATGGGTGTCCACAGGTGGAGCATATATTACCACGCTGGAAAATAAACTGGCAGAGTATTTGAATATTGTCGGTGCTGTGGCATGCCAGAGTGGTACCAGTGCATTACATCTGGCTCTTATGGAATGCAATGTTGGTCCGGGAGATATGGTTATTGTTCCTACGTTAACATTTATTGCTGCGGTAAATCCAGTAAAATACCAGTTCGCAACGCCTATATTTATGGACTGCGATGACAGTCTTTGTATGGATCCAATTAAATTGGAGCAGTTTTGCAGGGTTGAATGTGAAATAAAAAAAGATGTGTTGGTTCATAAAAAAACAGGACAGATAATAAAGGCTGTTGTTATTGTTCATGTATTTGGGAATTTAGCGAATATGGAAAGGATTATGGAAATTGCGGATACATATCATTTAAAAGTAATTGAGGATGCGACAGAGGCTTTAGGTTCCAGGTTTCTGGAAGGGAAATACCGGGGAAAGATGGCAGGGACAATTGGCGATTTCGGTGCGTACTCTTTTAATGGAAATAAGATAATAACAACCGGAGGTGGAGGCGCTGTTGTTGCACAAAATGAGGAGAAATTAGAACATATAAAGTATATTTCGACTCAGGCAAAGGATGATGCTATATTTTATGTGCATAAGGAGGTGGGATATAATTATCGCATGACAAATCTGCAGGCGGCATTAGGTGTTGCCCAATTAGAAAATCTTCCGGAATTTATTGAAAGAAAAAATAGAAATTATGATTTTTATCAAGAATGTTTTGAAAATATGTCTATTGGTAAATTGTTACCTTTCCGAGAGGGAACTTATTCAAATAAATGGTTTTATGCATTTGAAATATTGGGAGAGATAACAAAAAAGAAATCAGTAAAAGAGATTGTACAGCAATTAGACAAAAAAGGAGTACAAACCAGACCTATTTGGGGATTAATTCATGAGCAGTGGCCATATAAGGACGAAGAGGCTTATAAAATAGATAAAGCGGAATACTATCGGGATAGAATAATTAATATTCCATGTAGTACCTGTATAGGTAAGGAAGAAATAGAAACGGTAGCAGCAGCTTTGAGGGATGTTTTGAATACAGAAATCTAATAATAAAAAAACATGTGCATCATTTTAAAATGATGCACATGTTTTTTTAAATGTTAATAGCTACTGTACAGTAATGATTAGTAACTGGGATGTACCATCCGCATAGGTTAAATTGATAACAGTCTCTCCCTTAGTAAGAGCCTTTGCTAAGGTGGCTGTTATTGTGAAGGAAGTTCCATTTAAAGTATATTGTACATTTTCTGACAGTGCAACAGAACTAGCAGTACCATTTAATTTAACATAAGCAGCAGACTGGACAACTTGATCGGTAGTTACAGTAAATGCTGCAGTAGAAGCTGCTGCTTTGCTAACTGTAATATCCGCATGTGTCTGTGCAGTGATTGTAAGCAACTGGGATGAACCATCTGCATAGGTTAATTTAATAACAGTATCATTTTTGGTGTAAGCCTTGGCAAGAGTAGAACTTATGGTTAAAGAATTGCCGTTTACGGTATAATGTGTACCCTTAGCTAAGGTAATAGAATTTGCCACACCATTTAATTTAACGTAGGTAGCGGAAGTAACCTCACCGCCTGTAGTTACAGTAATTGGTGCAGAAGAACTAGCAAGCTTCGTAACATTAATATCATCATAATGTTTCTTTAATGCCCAGGTAACCTCAACAGTAGGAGTGGCATCCTTTGCAGCAGTCCAGTCTGCATTAGTATTACATGCACCAGTTAAGTTAAAGTCTAAAGAATCAAAACCTGTGTAATCAGCAGCTTGAGCTGCATCAGTAAGACCATAAGAATAAGCTCCATTTTCATATTTTACCTCGTAAGCATCTGCCGGAGCAGCCTCTAAACTGGTAGAAATGGAAGCACCGTCTTCGGTTAATGCAACTGTGTCACTGCCGCTTGCCAAAGCAAGGTATAAGCTGGTAGTGGTGTTGCTGGAGGCAAAGGAAGCACTGTCAGCTAACTGGATGCTGTATCCGGCTGTGTCATCCTTTAATGCATCTGCAGTTGCAGATAAGGTTACATCAACAACACCGGTTCCCTTATTAACAGCTGTCAGGCTGTTACTTGTACTGCTGTATTTGTCGGTATCATTTTTAAAGAACAGTGCTTTATCAGCATCGCTAAAAGTCGCATTTGCATATGCGGCATTACTGGTTGCAGCAATTAATCCCTGTGGGTCAATGATGAAATCAAAGGTAGTATCACCATCTGCAATAGTCGGAAGAACAACACTGAATATATCTTTATTGATAATTCCTTCTATTTGGGAACTACCGGTAGTGGAGCCCTCTGCTGAGGTCTCACCTTCTGCATTTGCAGAAAGAGGTGTCATTATTAATGCACAAGCCGTAGCTACAGCTACGAATTTCTTAAAACTTTTTACCATAATTAAATTCCTCCTTGAATTATATAGTATGTTGAAATGGTTATGCCCTCTGTCAAACTAATTGTTAATGGTAATGTCCAGCTTAATGTTCAATTTGCTTACGGGTTCCCCAGACTCATCTAAAAGATGATAAGTTAAGGTACAGTCATAACTGCCTGCTGGTAAATCCGTATCCAAAACAATGTTTTCCAGATGGCTGCCTACTGGAATAGTAGGAGATTTTAAAATTGTCTCACCTGTGTCAGAACGTACTACATCAAAGTAAACATCATTTGCGTTAGCGGTAGCGTTCTCAACATAAGCATTGGTTGAAGCAGAATGTCCGTTTTCAAACTCCCAGGAAGTGTTCATTGTCACTTGGTAGGTGCCTGTCTCGACTTTTGCATCCTGCATATTGGCTAATACTTCGTCCACATTGTCCGGTGTTACAACAACATTGCGGCTTTCCGTATTCTGGGGATTAAGAACTATCAAGACTACGGTGACAATGGCTGCCAGAATCAAAACTGTTAATACGATAGCTATGATGATTCCCTTTTTACCCTTTCTTTCCTCTGCTACAGATGATAATTTTTGACTGATTCGGTCTTGTGAAGAATTGTTTGTCATGAATCAAGCCCTCCTAACTCTGTGGGGTAAATTGCGCACAATATACCCTACTTCATTATCGGACAATCAGATAAAATTCTAAAGATATTTATGTAAAAAAAGGAAAAAATTTTGAATGCTTATATCAGAATGGTAAATTCATCCAATTATCCGTTACAATTATAGCATAATTCGACAAAAAAATCAAATTTCGACACAATTGCGCAATATAAAATATGTTTATTTAAAACTCTCCAGAGCATTGTTTCAATTTTTTGACCAATATGGTACAATGAAACAAAAATATTGTATGTACAATGAATAAAAATAGGGAGGTTTTGATTTGGCAAATCCGTGTATTTGCTCGATGAAAGATGTGGCGGTTACAGATAGCAGCAGCTTTATCCTGCAGAATGTACAACTGGATATTGAAGAGGGAAAGGTAATGGCTTTAATTGCAGAGGGTGATTGTGTCAGTGCCCTGTTGCAGGCATTAGGCGGTTTCAGGGCAATCGATAAGGGACATATTACCTATAATTTTCTCTCCAAAAAGGATGCAGGCAATCTGTCAGAATGGGTGCAGTATGTGCCGGATGATATTATCTGTTATAGCAATCTGAAGGTAGAGGAGTATCTCTGTGGAATTGCGCTTGCTACATCGATGAATATGGTGAAGGAAGGGGCAAGGTTATGTAAGGTTTTTGGGATTGATACCTCGGAGGAGTTGTTAAACCTTACTTTTGAACAGAACCGCTGCTTAACTATGATACAGGCTTTGGTGCAAAAACCGAAGCTGCTGCTGTTAGACCGTCCCTGTGATATGCTTGGAAAAAGAGCGTATCTGTTGTTATGGAGAGAAATTCTTGCATTACAAAAGACCGGAACTACGGTGGTGTTTACTGCAGAAGCTTACGAGGATATTGTTGTACCCTGTGACCGCTATATTTTTTTCAGAGGGGATGGTACATATAAGAAATATGGACGAAAAGAGCTTCCGAGACCGGCAAAGGTAATTACGATAGAGGGAGGAAATGTGAATGCCATGAATCCCAATAAGATGAAGCTTCTCTATAAGGAGGGTGCGAAGTGCCGTTTCCTCTATAGGGAAAAGAATATGGGAGAGATGGTTTTACGCATTTATAAAACGGGCTGCCGTAATTTCAATGTGGAGGAGCTGAGTATGGAGGAAGAGATTTTCAGAGATTACGAAAGGTGGACGCAATGAAAACAGTTCTGTATTTTGATTGGACACGCAATAAGAGAAAATACATATCTAATATTGTGATACCAGCTGTCCTGTTGGCGGTATTGTTTCTGGTTTCCGTTATTGTGGACTACTTTGTGCCGGCATTCAATTCCCGGTATATGCGCTGGCCGGATATGGTAAAAAATCTGTTAAGCCTGTCGGCATGGAGCCGGAACTTATATGGAAATATCTGGCAGATATTTTCTTTGATTTATCCTTTCTTTCTTGTATATGAGGTGATGTCGGGGCTGGCAGGAGCAATTATTGAGGAAGAACGGTTAGAGACCGTGGTATATTTAAAGAATTTATCGATTGGCCGCAATGTGTTAATGCAGACCAAAGGACTGATCTGGCTTGTGCAGTCTTTTACCATCTGTCTGCTGCTGCTGATTGAAAATATGCTGTTTTTCCTAATGCTGCGGGCTGCTCATATGACGTTGACTGTGTTGCGGTATTATACAGCTCTTTTTTTGGTTAGTCTTATCTACATGGCAATTGCACTGTTTTTGGCATCCTTCAGCAAACGGGAAAGTATATGTGAAGATAAAATATTCGGGGTATTGGTTATACCGTTTTTGCTGGCGAGAATGTATGCGATAGCCGGCTTTATGGCGGATATACTGGTTGCCGCAAAAAGGGAAGGAAAAATCACGGATATGCTATATATAATTGCAGATAAGCTGAAAACTATGACAGTCATTTCGCCATTGACATGGTGCTGGCAGGAGATTCGGGTAAACGGGTTGTACATATTGTGTGGAATTGTAGTAACTGTAATTATGGCAACAGCGGCATATTCGATTTACACCCATGAGAAGGTTATTTACCGGAATCGTTAGGACGATATAATTATTATAGACAGGAGAGCGATTTAGAATGAAGAAGGATAGGAATGGGAAAAAAAGCTTGCATATGACAAATCTGCCGTGGAAAGCAAAAAAGTATATCGCAGAACTGGTATGTGTTTTTGTTATAATGCTGTCCATGGTGTTATCCTTGTGCGCTTCTGTGACACATTCAGTAAGTGAAAAGGTACAAAGCAGGGCTTCCGGTAATTATCAGATGGAGAATGACGGAACCAGTGTCAGTCTTAAATTGGATTCTACCCAGGTAAAAAAAGAAGAGGTGAAAAATCTGGCTGCTGTGCCAAAACAAGCCTCTCAAACAGGCACAGGTGCAGAGGGTCAAAATCGGGTTGTTCAGGATGTCATGCAGCAAAAGGGAGAAGGAGAGGCTCAAAATGTAATTGTGAAGAATTCGTCATCCATGGCACTGGTCTCTACTGTTTTTGAGAATTATGGGGGGCTTCCAGAATTGGGGGATGCAGAAATCAGGTATCAGTATCCGGTAGAGCTTGGGTATGCAGTGGATAAGAATTATGATGGCAGACAGACGAAAAAGGATACGGTTTTGAATACAGTTATGGATACAACACCAGAAGAGGACACTTCTTCCGATGATTCCGATGAGGAAGAGAGTACTGCGGAGGAAAACTCCTTTAGGGCAGAGAAGGACAGCAGTACAGAGGAAAATGGACTTAATTTACAGGACGAACCGGGAGAATCAGAGGAAAGAGTAAAGTTTCAAAAGGAGATATGGAGTAAGCTTCTGATGACGGAGCCGGTTGAAGTAGAGAAAGAAGAGAAAATACAGGTAGAGGAAAGGGAAGAGGAACCGGAGAAGGAAGAAGAGGAAAATCAGGAACAGACAACAACAGAGTTGGGAGAAGAAGAAACAGCAGCAGAAGAATCCACAACGGAAGTTCTGGATTTGGATGTGCCAACGGAGGATATTACAGAACAGAAGGATAATATAAAAGAGGAAGATGTTACAGAAAGCTCTGATAACATAGTGATAGCGGATGCCGGCTACTATATTATCAGTGGTATGATGCGGGATGGAAAGGACGCTTTTGTCAGCGATATTCAGATTAAGCCTTCGGGGGTGGATGGATTTAATAAGGTACGCCTCGGAAAAGATGGCAGCTTTATGGATTCTGTTGTAATTACGGAGGATGCGGCAGATAAGGATTTGGAGCTGTATTTTACCGATGGGGAGCGTATCACTACGAAAACAGTACTTACCTATACAAAGGATACACATAATCCGGAGATTGCGGCTGGTGAAGAGGATATAGTGGTATTGACCTCTGAATCTGATAAAATTTACTGTACAAATAATCCGAAGGTGGCTGTTACAGTAGAGGATGGTGACAGAGATAAGAGTGCGGGAACGGAAAGGGTATCTTATGTATACGGCGATAAAATAGCGTGTATTGTGGATTCCTTAGAGGAACCAAAGGTTACACTGCCGCAGGATTTTTTTGGAAGAGTATTATTAAACTGTGAGGACAAGGCGGGAAATACATCGGATATTATTTCCCAATATTATCTGGTGGACCAAAGTGTACCGGAGGTTGCATTTTCTGACAGCGAAATCTGCACAGCGCCATATACCTTATGGATAGATGTGGCAGATGCAGGGCATATCGTATCCGGAATTGACAAGATTGAATGCACAGTAAATGGAGAGAATTATGAAATCACTGACTTAAGATTACAGGAAAACGTGCAGCTTACGGATACGCTGGAGGTTCCATCCAAAGCAGGGTTTTCTATTCCCTTTGACAAAGAAGGAAGTTATGAGGTTAAGATTCAGGTTACAGACCATGCGGGAAATATAACTACAGCGGAGAAAACAATTGAGGTTACACAGCCGGAGCTGGTTGCGGTTTATATGCCCCAGGAGTTTACGATTCATATTGACCCACAAAGACTTCTTGGAAAGGAACAGATTTTTTCTGACAAGATTACCCTTAATAACGTCAGCAATGTGGATGTAAAGGTACAGATTGAAGACATTATGGTAACAGTAAATGACGAAGTGTCTGACACAGGAATGAGAAAGGATTGTGATATTTATCTGGTTGCTCCGGATACAGGCAGGAAAATTAAGTTAAATAAGGGAAGTAATAAAGACATATATTCCTACTGTCTGCCTATGAATGCAGACGAAGAGGTTACAAACCTTTACTTTGTAGGAGATACGACAGAAGGCTCCGATACAATGTGGAGGAATTCTGATATTACAATCAGTGTGAAGTTAAGCTTTGATAAGTGGAAAGAATAAATAATAAAGGCATCGAAGAAAGCTTTTGTCAATTATTACGGGAGGAGAATGGCATGTATATAACAGGCAAGGAAAAAGAAAATGTTTACGATTTTGCGGAGGGGGAGACTGTATACAGGAAAAGTCAGGTAAGCGAGAAAAGTTCTGTATCGAATGGCTTTTTTCCGAAGGATATAAGAGTTATTTATAATCAAACCAATAGACCGGTTTTGCAGTATCCACAGATACAGGATGTGCGGATATCTAAGGTGATACAAAAGTGTGATGGTGAATTTATACCAAATGAGGATGCAATGCAGGAAGAATTCCTTCGAGATGCAGAGGAAACAGAGGCATTTATACGCGAATATATGCAGAATTCAAGTGAGCAAATTCCGGCAAGACTTATTCTTCAGATTACAGATGATGTTTGCTATGGAGGGAGTGTAAATCGGTCGTGTGTTTGGATTACAATGACAGGCAGTAGAGCTGGAGATAAAGCAGCAGCATATCAGCAATTGCGTGATGAGGGTAGACCGATTCGACCGGAGGAAGCATCCGGATATGTGTGGCATCATATCCCGAACGCGGGCATAGATTCGGGAAATAATGAGTGCCAGATGGTTTTGGTTGAAGAGAACTATCATAAGACTACCACACACATAGGTGCTGTAAAGCAGTATGAGAGGTATTCTGGGCAGTGTTACCAATAGTATAGCCGCATATTCTGACGGATTTATATTCGGAAATATGGGTTTGCCTTTGAGGGTAGTAAGGTGCTGATAGGGTAGGAGGATATGGATTAGTATGGAGAACCGACACATGACCAGACAACAGATTTACAATACAAATGTGCAATTGCAATCAATGGCACAGGAGATTATATATTTTTGTCATATTCAGAATTATGACAGGGTTGTCCGTTCCTTTACGGATTTAGTATCAAATCTAATGGTGGTGTTAGATTCCGTGTTCGCGGATATCACTTTTTATAATCAGGAGACAGAGATTGTCAGCCCGGAGGGAATTAATGCATCGCTACAGGATATTTTAAATGCACAAGAGAATAAAGACTATGTTTTACTGGCAGATTTGCTGGAGCTTCAGCTGGTGCCTTTTTTACAATCCCTGCAGGAAGCAGTTCGTTGTTATGATAGGGTAAGTACGAATCCTGATTCATGGAAGAGGAACATGGAGGTATTAAAATCAAAGAATCCTACATTATGGAAAGAAGCTATGGCTTATCATGAACAGTATGAGAAAGCAATGGCAGAAGATATCCGGAGAGGAAACCATTATTTAGAAGATACCAACTCTGGTGCATATACCCTGGCGGGAGAGGATGCGCAGGGAGTTTATTATTATCACAGCAATGTGAATCCTATGAAAGAAGCGGCAGATTTTGCCAGATATTATTATAATCCGGATTGTGGAGAATATGTAGTCTGGGGACTCGGGCTTGGATATCACATCCAGGAGCTATTAAAACAAGATGATGGAATACAGCTTACCGTGTATGAAAGTGATATGGATGTTATTTATCATTGTTTAACGGCGGTGGAGATGTCTATGTATCTTGCATTGCCAAATGTTTCATTAATCTATGACCCTGACTTTAAAAAGATTATAACTACCCTGGACAATATAACGGAAAATTTTATTATTCATAATCCATCTATGCGGCATATTAAAGATGCCAGAATCCGGGAACAGATGGAAATGTTTTTTATCCGTGACAGTGGAAAACGGAATGCGGCTGTTTTGTTTGGGAGTACCAGCCGGGAGAATTTTAAGCATTATGATGGGTATATAGATGAATTAAGACCGGAATTTGAGGGAAAGAATGTCATTATAGTGGCAGCGGGACCGTCCCTTGATAAAAATGTTGAGCTTTTGAAAAACAAAAAACCGGGTATGATAATTCTGGCGGTGGAAACCGTGTTCCGCAAGCTGCTGAAGCTGGGAATAGATGTGGATTACATGATTGTTACGGATGCCAATAGCAGAATATACAGCCATCTTACAGGCTTGGAGGAAAAACAGATTCCAATGCTGTATCTTGCAACTGCGTATAAGGAATACTCTATGAATTATCATGGGAAGAAATATCTGATTTGCCAGAATGGATATGACAGGGCAGAGGAGCTGGCCCAACAGAAGGGCTGGCATCTTTACGAGACGGGGGGGTCTGTCAGCACCACCGCTCTGGATGTCTGTATTTATCTGGGATGTAAGTCGGTTGCATTTATCGGATTGGATTTGGCATATACAGATAATCTTGCCCATGCCACAGAGACTGCAAGAAGGGCAGCTTCAGAGACGGATGAGATGAAGCAGGTTCCGGCTATTGGAGGAGGAACGGTTCCCGTAAGCAGATTATTTACAATATATAATAAATGGATTGCCCAGCGGGTGAGAAAAGCGGATGTGATAATGCCGGTAATTGATGCTACAGAGGGCGGGGCAATTGTGCCGGGACTTACGGTTATGACGTTGAAGGAATATATGGAAGGAATAGAAGATAAAACAGAGTAATGGCGTGCGGACCGTGGAAAATTGCCGCCTTCTTAGACAGGGGTCTATAATTATGAAATCTCTTGAAAGAGTTGTGGGAATGGTGTATAGTTGATTTGTCAACAAGTAAGGAGGTAAGAATTTTGGACTGGAATGAGGCAATTGAGGATTTAGAAGCCCGCCGCGTATTGGCAAGCTTAGGCGGTGGACAGGCTGCAATTGATAAACAGCATGAAAAGGGTAAATTGACTGCAAGAGAGCGTCTGGATATATTATTTGATGAGGGAACCTTTGTGGAAATCAACGATTTGGCAGAGTCACGCATAGATGATTTTGGACTGGATAAGAAGCGTGTTCCCGGGGATGGAGTGGTTACCGGATATGGTAAGATTAACGGAAGAACGGTTTTTGCTTCCTCGGAGGATTTTACAGTAATTGGAGGAAGTCTTGGAGAGTATCATTCTCGGAAGATTGTCCACATTCAAGATATGGCTCTTAAGATGAAATGCCCCATTGTCACCATTAATGACAGCGGCGGAGCCAGGATTGAAGAGGGAATTGATTCCCTAAGTGGGTATTCCGGAATATTTGAGCGCAATACCATTGCATCAGGAGTGATTCCTCAGATTGCGGTTATTTTGGGACCATGTTCTGGTGGTGCCTGCTACTCTCCTGCTATTTGTGATTATATTTTTGTGGTGGATGAAACCAGCAAGATGTTTATTACCGGCCCACAGGTGGTGAAGACGGTAATCGGAGAGGAATTATCCGCCGAGGAGTTAGGCGGAGCCATGGCACATGCAACTAAGTCCGGTGTGGCACATTTTCTCTACAAGAGTGAAAAGAATTGCCTGGGAGGCGTGAGAGAGCTGCTTTCCTATCTTCCGGACAATAACCAATCACCGCTTCCGGTTAAAACCGGCAGAAGTGTTGACCAGTGCAGGAGTCTGGTAAATATTGTACCGGATAATAAGAAGAAAAGCTACGACGTCCATGATGTGATTAATGCGATGATTGACCGTGACAGCTTCTTTGAAGTGCAGAAGCGCTGGGCGCAGAATGCAGTTATCGGATTTGGACGAATGGAGGGGAATACCGTTGGATTTGTCTGCAATCAGGCAAATTTCAAGGGCGGTTCTCTGGATATTGATGCCTCAGACAAGATGGCGAGGTTTATCCGTTTTTGTGACTGCTTTAATATTCCGCTGGTTTCCCTGATTGATGTGCCTGCATTTTTGCCGGGCTCAGAGCAGGAACACAATGGAATTATCCGGCACGGCGCAAAGCTTTTGTATGCGTATTCGGAGGCAACAGTGCCGAAGATTTCCCTGATTATGCGGAAAGCGTATGGTGGAGCGTACATTGCAATGAATTCTAAGCATATGGGTGCCGATATTGTATATGCATGGCCGATTGCAGAGATTGCAGTTATGGGTGCAGAGGGTGCCATTAATATTATAGGCAGAAAACAGATTCAGGCGGCAGACGACCCGAATGCAAAGCGGGCAGAGCTCATTGAGGAGTATGAGAGTAAGTTTTTAAACCCGTACACGGCGGCAAAACGTGGTTTTGTGGATGAGGTTATCCGTCCGGATGAGACGAAGGCAAAGATTTTGGCAGCCCTGGATGTGTTGAAGACAAAACAGATAACCCGGCCATATAAGAAACATGGAAATATGCCATTATAGACAATAGATATGATTTATTTTAAGCCAGAGGCGTCACTGTGATACCTCTGGCTTTTATACAGTTCAGACCTGCCGTCAGCACCAGACAGGTCTGAACCGTAACCTGTTTGTGGTTAAGATTTCAGAAAGCTTGATTAAAATATTGTAAGAAGACGGAATCTATATTATACTTATAAATATGAACTTAAGAATAAGAAAAGGAGAGGGAAATATGAACAAGAAACAGACAACATGGCTTATTGTGGCTGCAGCCATTTTTGTGGTGACAGGCGTGATTAGTGTGATAACAAATGCGATATCAGCCAAGCTGACTTCTGATAATGAGGAAAAGGCATCCGCTGGCTTTGACAGCTTTATGAGCAGCCTGTATGGAAGGGATAATGAAGCTGCACTGGCAGACATGCCGGTTGCGGAGGATTTTATTGCGGTAGTACCGATTGAAGGGACGATTCAGGCATCCTCAGACAATTCCGGTATATATGGAACCGGTACCGGTTATAATCACAATTTGTTGATGGGTTATATAAACAAATTGATTAGTAACAATAGTAATAAGGGAATTATTTTAAGAATGAACACGCCGGGCGGAACGGTTTATGAGGCGGATGAGCTTTACTTAAAGCTCAAAGAGTATAAAGAGAAAACAAACCGTCCAATCTGGGTATATATGGAGAGCTCCTGTTGTTCAGGAGGCGTGTATATTGCATCTGCTGCGGATGAACAGTATGCAAACCGTATAACGACAACTGGTTCTATCGGCGTTATTATATCTAATTACGATATGTCAGGCTTATATGAAAAATTAGGTATCAGGGAAGATAATATTGTTTCTGCGCAGAATAAGGATATGGGTACTGCGGGAAAAGCAATGACCAGTGAGCAGAGAGGCATTTACCAGTCTATTGTGGATGAGTATTATGAGCAGTTTGTAAACATTGTGGCAGAGGGAAGAAGCATGTCTGTGGCAGATGTGAAAAAGCTTGCAGATGGGCGCATATATACAGCAAAACAGGCAGTGGAGAATGGGCTTATTGATGGGATTAAGGGTTCCGAAGAATTTGATGCCTATGTAAGGGAAAAGAGTGGAGTGGATACTTTTTATGAGCCGAAAGGAACTGGCGGTTATCTGTCAGCTTTAATGGGTTCTGTGGTATCTTCCAAAGAGAAATCAGAAGCAGAAGTACTTGTTGATTTGATGAACCAGTTAGGAAGCGGGGTGCCGATGTATTATGCAGAACCAATTGGAGAATAGGGTCTATGCCGGTTTTTTTGTAAGGCTGGTTGCATTTATAATTGACAGCATTATCGCAGCTTTGATAGTCGGAATTGTGAAGCTTCCGTTTTCCATTGCAGCCATGGGCGGAGTCGGATTTTTAAAAGCGAATTTTATCTTTGAGTATTCCTTTCTGGATGTTTTGGGATATATTGGTGTAGCAGCCTACTTCGTGTTACTGACTTATTTTGCACATTCTACGCCGGGAAAAATGCTGCTGCATTTAGAGGTGGTGACCAAGAACGGAGAGTGGACTTTCTTAAATGTCTTATACCGTGAGACGGTGGGGCGGTTCCTGTCCTCCTTGTTATGCATTGGTTATCTGGCTGTGTTGGTTACAAAGGAAAAGCAGGGATTTCACGATATGCTCTGTGATACGCATGTAGTCTATGCAA
>ULOF01020907.1_pt1 | contig 25191 bp, 18 predicted proteins | sample 1952371 | NCBI WGS metagenome assembly ULOF01 (sample SAMEA4835597, study PRJEB28245) | human gut metagenome | biome: gut microbiome; material: fecal sample | place: Denmark | collected 2008 | reverse complement strand
ATTGGGAGGCGTTATGGAAGCCGCTTTAAAGGGAGCAAAGAAATCAAATAAGTATGAATACGGCGATACTCTTGCAATACTCCCCGGTAACGATACCTCTGAAGCAAATGAATTTGCGGACATAAGGATTGCTACGGGGTTAGATAGTATGAGGGCGAAACAGGTCGTTGATGCGTATGCGGTCATTGCGATCGGCGGAGGCGCTGGAACGCTGGCTGAAATCGCAACCGCTTGGTCTATGTATAAACTCATTATCGCTTGGAATAAGAATGGTTGGTCGGCAAAGTTGGCAAATAAAAAAGTCGATGAAAGACAACGTTATGGCGATTCAAGGGACGATAAGGTGTATTCATTCGAAAGTGCGAACGAAGCCATTGAGTTGATAAGCGAACTCGGTTCAAAATATCAAAAAGAATATAAGGGAATAAAATGGAGGGAATCAAAATGAAAGTAGGAATTATCGGATTGGGACATGTCGGCACGGCAATGCATAATCTTTTTAAAGATGCTATCGTTTATGATAAATTTAAGAATATTGGCACGATGGACGATATCAATAATTGTGATGCGGCTTTTATTTGCGTTCCGACGCCTATGAGTGAAAACGGTTCGTGTGATACCACAGCGGTTGACGAGGTCCTGTCTTGGTGCAATTGCAAGGTCATTATCATTCGTTCAACAGTCAGGGTCGGATATACGAGAGAAATGACGGAAAAACTGCATAAAAACATAGTTTTTCAACCTGAATACTACGGTGAAACCACAGCGCATCCATTCGCCGATTTGACGGAAAGAAATTGGTTGTCGTTCGGCGGTTCTTCGGAAGCAATCGACTTGGCAATAGAGGCATACAAAACGGTGATAAATTCAAACGTTAAGATCTATCAGGCCTCCGCAGACGAGGTTGAATTGGCAAAATATATGGAGAATGCTTTTCTCGCAACGAAAGTTATCTTCATCAACGAAATGTATGATATTTGCGAAAAACTCGGTTTAAATTACAATCAAGTAAGAGAAATCTGGACTGCTGATCCACGGATCGGGACTAGCCATACGTTCATTTACAAAGACAATCGAGGATATGGGGGAAGTTGTTTGCCTAAAGACATATCCGAACTTCATGCCCTTGAACTACAAAACGATCTTGATGACACTTTGATCAATGCCGTTATTGAAAAAAATAAGAAATATCATAAATGCTAAAAATGCATATTTAAAATAGGATGGATAAAAAATGAATAAAAATGACTTCATAATGAGACCGTTGATAACAAACATTGGTAAAGAAATTGGAGAGTATTTTTGTGTTTTCTAAAATTGAAGGCTTTGATTTACCGTAAAATATAAGACAAATCTTGTCCTGTAAAAAATATTTGCGCCATGATATAATTGGATCAGAAAAACAAAAGGAGTCCACTGTGCAATACTTAAGTTTTGATATCGAATGTTGTGACGGCAAACACATCTGTGAATTCGGTTATGTAATAACAGATGAAAATTTCAAAGTAACTAAAAAGGAATGTTATACTATCAATCCTGAGAAGCCTTTTAATTTGATTGGACGAGAAAATCGTGAAGATTGTATTTTGTTCTTTCCCGAAGAGGAGTATTACAATAGTCCTATATTTCCCGCATTTTATAATAAAATAAAAAATTTGGTTTCAATGCCGGAAACAATTATATTTGGACATGCCATGAGAAGTGATGCGATATTTTTAAGAGATGCATGCAAGCGATATAAACTGCCGTCCCTTAATTTTGATTTTATTGATAGCCAAGAGCTATACAAGGAATTTTCGGGAATTCACAAAGATATATCCTTAGAGAATGCAGAAACTGTCTTAGATCTCGACAAACCGCAATTTCATCATAAAAGTGATGATGACGCACTACTTACAATCGAACTTGTAGAAAAAATTTGTAAAGAATTGAATGTAAATGTTTTGGAATTGATGATGCTTTGCCCCACGGCGTGTGGCGCAAGCCATAATTTTAATATTCAATATACGGGTGATGACTTACAATCAATGATGAATGCGTTAGGAAAAAATTCCAATGCATTAAGTCAAAGTCGCAAGCAAAAATGTATCCAAAAGTTTGCGGAAACTGTTGTTTCAGAAGGTGACATTATAGAAAGTTGTTTGAATAATAAAAAATTGTGTTTCTCCCGTGTGTTTGAAAAGAGTAACACTGCAGACACATTAAAACTCATACAGGTCTTGGCTAATCATGGTTGTAAATATAACGTAAAAGTTTCAGAAAATGATTATTATGTTGCCGACGATGAAGAGTTGCTTGATCCAATTCCCAAAGAAAACACTCGCTATTTCGCCGCATTAAAAAATGACGATGGAAGAAATGTAAAAGTAATATCTTTTGAGGATTTTCTTGCGATTATCGATTTAACAACGGATGAGATAAAGCAACTAAAAATGCCGGTAGTCCCTAAACGAAAGACGAAAAAGAAAAAAGTATATTCCACAGGAAGTAATTCATACACCATAGGTGATCAATTACGCGCACAGGGAATAGATTTGACTAAATGGTCTAACTAACTCGTAAACAGATCGCTTTTGCCTTTATAATCTACTCAAAAACTTCAAATGGCTCTTTGATGGGTACTTGACTTACACAAGCGCGCCGCTTTGCGGCGCGGTCAAGCACACGCCGTAATCTCATAAAGGGAAATTTGGGAATGAAAAAAGTGGTTCTTCGTTTACAAATGGCTTAATTTGAATGTTATTAAGTTTAATATTTTTTATCGCCTTAGTTGTAAAGTACGTTGATTTTTGTGGCTATACATGTTAATATATATTTAATTATATAGCATGTCGGCGAAGGTACTACAAGAAATATAATGAAATTGTGCGATATCCTACAAAAAGAACACATGGATTTTCAAGAATTTTGCAATCGTTCGGGAAAAGTGTCCCCGTCCGATTTGTCAAATGCAGATTATATTGCTTTTAGAACGCAATATGGCGTTGATAGATGCTATGTTGCAGAAATTAAAGAAAAGATTAATAGTGTTGTCTCTGAAAAACAGTTTTTTCAAAATCAACAAGAAACTCGAACAAAATCAAACGATGAAGAAATAACTGATTTATCGGATGAAGGCGATGGCAAAATGGCTGTAGATAGCATAATAAAACCAATAGAAAAAGAAAATCTGTTGGTGGATGAATCTAATAACAATTGTGCAGCTGAATCTCTTACGGATAATGGCCATATACATTATGATGTTCGCCAGCCACTATATATAATTTTCGGTCTCGATTGCCCTGAACAGTTTTCAGATGTTGGTATCAATGCGATAGGGTTAAGTAAAAGAATGGAGGGCATTTTAAAAGAAAACAGAAGAAAAACAGTATATGATGTTTTGATTTGTTCTGTCTCTCAGATATTTGATTTGTCAATTGTTGATAGTGATACTATTAGTAAAACGCTTGATAAATTACGAGAGTTTGTTTCTAACGATGTTAATTCTGTTGCTGTAAAAATTAGGCAGCAGAATGTTCCATTTTATAAACTTTTTGAAGTTGATGATTTGGAAGACTACAGATGGATCCCTATTAATAAAATTGATTTTGGAACGAGATTCAATAATGCACTCAAACGAAGAAATATTCTATTCTTTTATGATTTTTTGCAATACAGTATAAATGATATACAGGGGTGGGGGAAAATAGGGATTTCTACGATCGCAAACATAGTAAAAGAATGTCTTGCGTTTTTTAATACTTCTAAAAAAGCTCCAATCAAAATTCACGATCGTCTGTATGTTGCCGAGGCGACACTAAATCGTGTGGCAACAATTATTGATTCTGAAATTCACGGAAGCGATGGGAATATAGGTGAATTGACGGAAAAAGAGAAAACACTTTATTCGCAAGTAAAACAAGCAATAGACGTTTGCGGGGAAGACTTTTATTTACAAGTAAAAGAAAACCCCGAATATGCGATTACTTTGATTAACTTGTTCCGAAGTTTTTATCAGCCTATCCTTGATTCTTGCGCGAAAAAGGAAATGTTGATGCAATTATATCATTCGATTCCTCGTGATCTAAAGGAGAAAGACGTAAAACTTCTATACAGTGCTTTTTCATTAAGATATGACATCAAAATTAATTTTTTAAGCCAGATACAACTACAAACAACATTGGATACGCTGTTTAAAGATGTGTCTATTGATGAAGTCATAAAAGAATATCAAGCGATGGAGCGCTATCTTCAATGGGTTAAGGGAATAGATCTATTGTCCATTGTCAAAAGTCTTTTTTCTCAGGACATATTAGGGATTAGATATAAAGACGGGGCTGAATTAAAAGATAAATACTGGGTAGTTATAGAAATGCGGGCAGAGGGTGAAACGTTGGAAAACATCGGTATGCTCATTGGAACTACCCGTGAAAGAGTTCGTCAAGTAGAACAAAAGTTCACAAAACGTTTTGCCTCTAATTATTTAAACAACGACTATGATCTTCTAGCTGTTATACATGCGTTCCGGGGAGGGGATGATGTTTTAACAAAAGAAGAAGTTTCTGCGTTAATAGGAGAAAAAAACACAAATTTATTATGGCTTGTTCTCTCAAAAGAATTGCTCGATTGTAAGATGTATAGATATTCAAAAGAATATAATGCGGTTCTTTTTATAAACGATGATAAGAACAATGAAGCAAACTTGCAAATTGCGTTTAGTAAATTGCCAGAAATAGTTTTATGCGAAAAGTTGGATGATATTGTTGAGGAACTCTCTAGTAATTATCGAGTAAGCAAAGAACTTATTTCTAGCAGATTTAAAAAAGAGTATAAGCAATATGGTACGGTCTATTCGCGCACTTCTCTAACGGTTATTTTTATGTGTGACTACATATTGAAAACAAAATATCCTTATGGATTTAAGATTGGAGACGAGGCGGAATCTAAAAGATTTCAATCTTACCTAATTGAAACATTTGGCGACAAAAAAGGAGTAATGACACGCCGTGCATTAGATTCAAAAGTTTCCGAAATTGGAATTTTGTGTGATAGAGGAAAGTATTTGCACCCTGATTATTTTCATGTCGATGCAAATATTATCACGGCTATCAATATGTATATTGAGGAAAATGATAAAACTGTAGTTACATATTCGGAAGTCTTTGATGCACTACAATCGACATTGAATGGCAGCCAGATTACAAATAGATTTGCTTTGCAAGGAGCTTTAAAGTATTATGGATGTAAGTATACTTTAAGAAAGGATTTTATAACGAAAGAAAAGGATAAGAATTTAACAGATGAGTTTGAAACATTCGCAAAAGATCGCGGGGAATTTTCAAAAAAAGAGTTTTTTGCGGCCTTCCCATCTATGACCGATGCAAATTTGGCAATGTTAACAAGCAGATGCCACAATGTATTTAGCATTGACAACGGATATTATATGCATTCATCTATGTTAAATATAATAGACTCGGATTATGACAAAATACACAAATATTTGAATGATGCATGCCGGGATTGCCCCGTCAGTTCTCGGTTTTTGTATGATGAGTTTTCATATCGATTCGGGGACTTTGTAAGCAGAAATGAAATAACTAATCATGCAAAATTATTTGGCATTTTATACTATATGTTTGGCGATGAATTTATATTCTCTAGGCCATTCATTTCCAAAGAAGATGCCTCGTCATTAACGAATAAAGATGTGATTTTGCGTTATCTTGAAGGGGTTGACACTATAACAATAGAAGATGCGGTTGCTATGTGTCAAGAGCGCGGTATAAGAGTTTTGTCAAGCGGGTACCTTATTAGACAAATAAGTCCTAATTATATAAGGATCAACGAAACAACATTGATGCGCTTCGAGTTGACAGGCGTTAACGACGATGTGATTTTAGAAGTTGCGGATTATGTTGCAAAACTTGTTGAAACAGATAGGTATTGCAGCGTTGCAACAATCAAAGATTTTCTTTGGTTTCCAACAATCAGGATAGATTGGACGTCTTACTTGGTAGAAAGCATCATGTGTTTGTCAGGCGATATGATTGGCAGAATCAGCATACCAACATCTAGTTTATCAAACATGACCAGCATTTACGTCGGTAAGGAATACGCAGAAGATGATTACGCAACTTTTATACTAAAAATCTCGGACGAAGCATTCGAGAAGGGGTTTTTTACTACAAAAGCAGAATTAAGAGAATTTCTTTATGAAAAAGGCTTGATCAATAATGATGCATTGCCTGCCTTTTTGGAAGGAACGGAGTATTATTATATGGACGAAGAAGGAATTCTTAGAAGGAGAAGCTAATGGGCAGTAAAAGAATGCCACCACTTGTTATAGATGAAGTCATCTTACTTGTTGATACATATTTCCAGCTGCAGAAGATAAAAGATACTTCAATAAAAAATGAGTTGATTGACGAGCTAAGTAATAATATGAAGAAATTACCATTCTTCCCTGAGTTTAGGGATGACGAAGCTTTTCGTTCACCTGACGGTATGAGAATGTGCCTTGCAAATGTGGGGTATATAGACCCTAATAATTCGTCCAAGTTTGGGCATGGCTCAGTACTTCAAAAAAGAGTGTTTGAATATTATTACGATAAAAAGAGTGTGCTAAGAAAGGTTGCAACAGCCATTGTTTTGTTAGCACAGGAAGATATTGTGATAGATCCAATGTTTGATGATTTTATTGGTGGGCAAATTATTGCTTCATATCATAAGCATTTGGAAAAAACAAATAAAGTTGTGCAACGTGTGGCTAAAGAAAACATACAAACTGGTCAAACAACTTGTGGACTATGTGGATGTGAGTTATCAAAAACATACATTGATGCAGAGGATTTAATGGAAGTTCACATAAATATTCCGATAGAGGATTATGTATTTCCATTAGAGGTATATCCTGCAAGTACGATATTGTTGTGTCCGACATGTCATAAGTTGGCACATTCAGATCCAAAAACGTATTCAATAGAGAGCGCAAAAGAAAGAATTAAGGAAAGAACGCAACATGTATAATTACGAATGGGACATAGAAACAGGTGGATATGTATTAACCACAAAGATTACTGGTGTAACAAAAGAAGTTAGACCTGTCTATTTTGAAGAACTGAAATTTTTAGGGCTTGACACAAAACACGGGTGGGTATTTCCTGATGTTGAAGAACCACTTCTTTGGGCAGAAGGCAGACGATATATTTACAAAGGACAGCTTGTGGCGGAAGCTGTTGGCGGCGGATTATATGATATGCCAACACTTAAAAATGTTGTAGAGAAATTGAGTCTTGAGCCGGTTAATGTCAATTTAATGGTGAGGAAAAATGAAAACATCATGGATGGTTTGGTTCAAACTACCTTAAAGACAATATATGATATATTCACTAAGCACAGAAAAAAAGTTGACATAAGTTATGTTGCTTTCAGCGGTGGAAAAGATTCTGTTGTAATGTTGGATTTAGTCCAAAGGGCAATTCCCCACGATGCGTTTTATGTTGTATTTGGTGATACAACAATGGAATTAAGTGATACATACAGAACGGTAGAAGATTCCAAGAAGAGGTGGAATGATTTGTCATGGAGAGTTGCAAAAACAACTTTTGATTCAAAAGACTCTTGGAAAGTTGTAGGTCCACCTGCACGCACAATCAGATGGTGCTGTGGTGTTCACAAATCATCGCCATCACTAATAGAGATTAAGAGAATATTGTCAGAGCACCGCAATTGTGAAATACAAGATATTAAACATTTTAAGGTTTTGGCATTTCTTGGCGTAAGGGCAGAAGAAAGTGAAATGCGCTCTACATATTCTATGGTGTCGGATGGTAATAAACACGCTGTTCAAATCAATTGCAATCCAATCTTGGAATGGGGAACAGGTGAGTTGTTTATCTATATTTTGTCACAAAAATTGCCTTTTAATGAAATGTATCGAAAAGGTTCTCATAGGGTAGGTTGCTTGCTTTGTCCAATGGCTGCGACATGGTACGAATGCATAGTAAATCATAATTATGAAAATGAAGTAAAACCATATCTTGATATAATTAAGTCTTCAATGAGAAAAGAATATAATGATGATTCTGGATGGAAAAAATACCTACAAGAGGGTGGGTGGAAACAACGTTCAAGTGGGAAACTACTCAATTTCTCAGAGAATAAAATAGTTAATATTTCATCTAGTGATGAAGAGAAATTTATAATCAAGGATGCTAAGTATCATTGGAAAAAATGGCTTGTTGTTCTGGGAGATATAATTGAAATACAAAAAGGAGAATATGAATTAACCCACAAAGATATTACATTAAGATTTAACGTGCGTGAAGAAGATAGATATACAACATTCTCATTTAAGCCTTTAATTAAATCAAAATCGTCAATAAGGTTTATGTATCTATTTAAGAACGCATTAAATAAGATTGCTTATTGTAGTAACTGCGGAGAGTGTATGGCAGAATGTCCGCATGGTGCAATAGCAATAACAAAAGATGATGTTATAATCAAAAATTGCGTACATTGCGAAACGTGTTTAGATAGACCTAAAGGTTGTGTCGTAGCGAAATCAATTACAACAACAGGAGATGGAAATATGAGTGTAAAAAATATTGACAGGTACAAAAACTTTGGTTTACGTCAAGAATGGATAGAAATATTATTTGAAGACGTAGATAATTTTTGGACAAATGATAGAATGGGTACACACATGTTCAAAAGCTTTGAAAAGTGGGGAAAAGAAGCAGGCATTATAGACGAAAATAATAGCATGCTTCCAATGGTTTATAAGTTTGTTGATTTGGGTGCTGACAATCCTATTCTTTGGGGATATATCTATGCCAATTTAGCTTATAATTCTTCAATTTTTAATTGGTATATTCGTAATGCAGGATTTGATAATGAATATCAATCTTCTGATTTACAGATAATGCTTGGAGATGAGTATTCGGAAACAACAAAGAAAAATGCTTTATCTGCATTGAAGGACACAATTAAATCTTCGCCAATAGGTTGGCTACTTGGTCAAGGCGAGTGTGAAATTAAGGGCAAGGTTATCACTTCTCTTAGGAGAGTAGGTTGGCAAGACCCCGAACCTTTGGTGGTACTGTATGTTTTATATTTGTTCGCCGAACATTGTGAAGGAGGAAACTATAACTTTACGCTTTCTGATTTGTATGGCGATTCGGAAGATAGAGTTGCGTTAAGCCCTAAGGCAATTTTTGGAACGGATGAAACAACACTAAAATCCATTATGCAAGGACTTGCAAATAATCATAGTGATTTTATTTCTGTTGATTTTAACAAGGGAATTATGGAAAATGTTTTCTTGAACAGAGAAAAAAAAGCTATAGATGTTTTAAGTTTGATTTAACGGAGGAAAAGAGCAATGGCAAGGTTATACAAGGACTTTATAAAAGTTGACCCAAACTTTATACCTGTATTTAGCAAGAACAGCGATAAAATTTATCCTGATAAATGGCAATCGTTTTATCCACACGACAGTTTTAAGGACATTCTTAATAAGGTTGTAGAAACTCTTGAGAAGGGGAATGAAACAAAGGACCATTCAATTTGGATGAGTGGTGCGTATGGCACAGGTAAAACATATGCTTCTTTTGTTATCAAACATATTTTGGAAGATGATATTTCAAGCATCGAGCCTTATTTTATTGAGAATAACATGCAAGCATTACTTGCAAGAGTTAAGGGAATTAGAGCAAAAGGGAAAATACTTGTTGTGCAAAAGAGTGCATCGGCAGGCATTGATAAGCAAAATAAGTTGTTCAATGCAATCATAGAAGCGGTTAAAGAAACATTGCAATCAGAGGGGTACAGTTATACCGGGTCTAAGAGTTTGCTTGAGAAAGTAATTACAACATTGAAAGACCCCAATTCTGCATTTAATTTTGCGGGAGCATTTAACAAGTATCGTTCTAAATTTACAGATTACGATTCCCCACAAGGAGTTATTGAGGATCTAGAAGAGCTTGATTTGGACGAAAAGTTGGAATTGCTTGATACTATTGTCGAAGTGGCTGATTTGGAATCTTTTACTTGGGCCTTATCACCCGAAGAAGTTATAAATTGGCTTGAAGATGTGCGTAAGGGAAATAATATTTATTCCATTATGTTCATTTGGGATGAGTTTACGGAGTATTTCAAAAACAATCAAAATAACATTTCTGGATTGCAAGAAGTAGCAATGGCAGATTCAAGAATAAATTTCTATTTCTTCTTGATAACTCATAGTGCAGTTGGTCAGTTAATACAGGATCAACAAGCAAGAAAAATTATCGAAGCACGTTTCAAATTGACTCGTATCGAGCTTGAAGAAAGTACAGCTTTCAAATTGCTTGGACAAGCAATTAGACATGAACCTGATTTAATAAATGAATGGAATAAAATAGCAGATGAGTTGTGGGGCGGTGTCAAAAGAGGTTGTGTTGATGTAATCAAAGGAAAGGATATTTCCATTAAAGATAGCGATTTCAGAGAACTGCTTCCATTGCATCCTTATGCGGCATATTTGCTAAAAATAATAGCAAAAGACATTAGTTCAAACCAAAGAACTATTTTCCAATTTTTAAGTGGTGATTACTCAGATGACAACAGAATAAACTTCAAGTCATTTATTGAACACAATGCTTATGAATTTGGAAAATGGAATTATTTAACAGCGGATTATCTTTGGGACTATTTCTTTACCACAGATAACGTAGACCTTGATAGTACATTCACGACTACAATAAGTCACTATAATAATTATGCATCACTATGTCAAAATGATAATCAAAAAAAGGTTCTAAAAGTAACCTTGCTTTTGGCTGCTCTTCAATCTAAGAATGGTGCAGAGAGTAGAAGTGGTGCAACTTCCTTGATGCGTCCTACATTAGTTAATGTTAAAGCTTGTTTTGCAGGCACGCCACTTGAATCATTAGTTGAGCAAGAATTGAACTATTTTACTACGAAAGGAATTATTGGTAAGATTGAAGATTCTCGTGAAGTCTTGTATGTCATGACTTCTGCGGCAATAGATACTGAAAGAATGAACAGTATCATTGAAGAAATCAAGAGAACAATTTCTTTTGAAAAGTTAGTGGCAGAACGTTCCTATAAAATTAGCGACCAGTTTGAACCAAACGACTTCTTAAAGTATAGAGTAAAGATAGGAATTGCAACTCCGGCAAATGTGCGTCAGGTGGCTGATAGTTTGGCAAATTGCGGAACAAATATTATACCTACTATCTTCTTGTATGCTAAGAATGAAGCAGAACAAGGTAAGATTAAAGATAGCATAAAACAAATTTATGACAGAATTCCTAATGGTATAGTAGTTGATTTTTCTGCAACGCCGTTTACAGACATTTCCTATCAGAAATTTATTGAAAGCAAGGCAAAAGAAAAGTATTTTTCTGCACAATCGAATCAGAAATCCCAATGCGATTTGGCTAAAAAATTCTCTCAAGACATAATCAATGAGTGGACAAGAAAACTTATTGCTACAACTTTGGGCGTTTATACTTCTGTTGACAGAAGAGATGCTGTAACGGGTGGTTCAAACCTCAGAAAGAAACTTCGCGAGATAAATGCGGAAATATTTAGTTGTGGTCTTGAAACAATTTCTCAAAATGATAAATTGTTTGCTGAAACTGGATTTAAGGAAACTGTTGCACAAATGGCAATGGGGAAAATATCTGTTCCTGCAAGTTATAGTTATTTGAGGATGATTTCGGGCAAATTAGAGTCTGACGGTATTTGGAACACTCCAAAGTATTATGAAGTTAAACCTACACATGCGGTATCAAGGATGAAACTTGCTGTTAATGCAGTTGTAGAAAAAGGGTTTGAAAACTCACGTATGGTAAGTATATCGGACATTTGGCGTGAATTAAAGAAGCCTCCGTTTGGCTTGTTGTCAAATACAGGTTCTGTATTCCTTTTAGGTTTCTTGCTTTCTGAATATGCCGATAGTATTTACTATAAAAAGGATACTAACAGCAATACAGTTTCGCTTAACTATACAGATTTGTGCGAACTAATCTTTGCTGTTGTTAAAGGTCTTCCTAAAGCAGAGGGACAGTATATAGTAAAACAAACAAAAGAACATGCGTTCTTCTGTCAAAAAACGGGCGAAATATTCAAGATTGCAAAAGAAAAACGTAATTCTGTTGATGATATTGCAAAGAATATCAACATTTATCTCACAAACAATAATTATCCTATGTGGTCGCTTAAGTACTATATTGAAGAAGAAATGTACGACCACGAAATGAAAGATTCTTTGGTTGCTCTTACTGAAATGTTCTGCGAGTTTGTATCTCCTGAATCTAAAATCGGTAGAGAAAAAACTAAGATTGCAGAAGACATTTACAAAATATATGTAGATAATACGGGTATTGATGACGTATACTGTGAAATTCTTAACGCTCAAAACATGAGACTTGGAATGGAGTATTATATTGCTCAATATAAGCCCGAATTAACACAAACTGCAAGTGCTTTAAAGATAGAAAGTAAAGAATATCTTGCTATGCTAAATGAAAAGCTTTCAGCAGATTCTTCATACCTATGGCAAATTGGCGATACTAATCATCAAATTGATAATCTGTATATTGATTTACGATTGATATATGTCGTAAATAGACTGTTGACAACAAAGCAAAAAACCTATAATGAAGTAAGACTTTCATTGATAGAAAAACTAAATAATGTTAAAGTTCCTCTTCCTATCTTGCATGAACTAAAACCCGATCTAAGCGCTATTTTAGACCAGCTTTGTGCTATAAAGGATGGACAGTTGTCTAATAAAGAAGAAGCCATTCGTATTCTTGATGCTTCAGCAGATGAGTTCAATGAATTCTTTAATAACCAATTCGAGGTTTTCTCGTCGGCATTAAGAAAACATGTGGATCCGCAAATAGTTACTGATGAAATAGACCACCTTTACAATAATACAGAAGCAGGAACTCTCTTCAAAACAGTAGACCAATTTACTATTTACATGAAGAGAGAACTCGACAAGTTTAGAAAAAATAAGAAGATTCTGAAGATGTTTGAAGCGTGGAAAAACGCCACAGGCACTCAAAGTCCTTATGAATGGTCTAGAATAAATGGTATACCAGTCTTGTGTTTATTTAGCGATAATCTAAAAATGGCGCAAAGCGTATTTGCTGCTCTTAACAAAGAGTCTGTGTTTGCATCAGAAAGCGAAATAGATAAAGCTATTGTTTTCATAAATGGTAGGTCTTTGGCAATTCTTAAAGATAAGGAAAAATGCGACAAAGCCTTTATTGAATATTTCTGTGCAGAATACTCATATGTGGTTGAAAATGCAGATGCACTAAGAGATAGGATTAGAACATTAACGTCAAGTAGTGTTTATGAGTGGTTCTTTAATAGAGATGCATTTAGAAAAGATATTATAAAATATGCAAAAGAAAGGTATGAATTAAAGTATCGTTCTCAGGTAAAGGATAGAGTAAGAAAAATGACGGCTGAAGAAGCTCAAAAATTCCTTGATGAACTAATTGAGAATGACCCATTACTTGGAATTAACATACTTAAATCATAAGCGGAGGAATAAATGACTTTCACATCAATAGAGGAATTAAAAGCATATCTAATTGAAGACCAAAATAGGGCTACTATAAGCCCTATAAGGTTTATCAATGTAGAAACCATGATAATGTGGAATGAAGTAAAGAAAGTGGTTTTAGCGTTATGCGATAAAAGCCTTTTTCTCTCTGATTTTTGTGAGGGTGAAGACACAACGCCTAACATTAGACGAGCATTAAGCCGCTTAAAAACATACGATAAAACGGTATGTGTTGCACCATTGTCTGAATATTTGCGTATAAAGCCGGAATCTGCTTTGTCGACAATCAACAAAATACTCTCAACAGAGTATGATAACAATGAAAATGGCAAATTAAGAATATATTTTCTCATGTATAGAATGAAGGATATTCTTAGAAATGTTCCAAACGACGATCCAAGAAGGCAAAATACAATTATGTATTTGAACACCGCAGAAGAATCTGATTATTCATTGACGATTATTCAAGATGATATTAAGGTGTCCATTCATGGCAATGAAATCTATGGGTTTAAAAAATATCTGCAATATTGGGAGCAGAATCCTGATAAACCACTTATTCTACATACTAAAAATGCCATTTATTTCGAAGAAAACAATTTCTTTGATAATGTTATGGTCATTGCAAATTCCTTTGATTTGTTAAGATATAGATATGATCTGCCAATAAAGTTAGAGCATTCTCTTGGTAGTGTAGAAAATTGGAATTCTTTGGCGAAATCAGTAACCCAAGAAGGCAATTTTGAATCAGCTTGCAAGGCAGTTTTCCGCACAAATAAATATGAAATGGATTTGTTCGGACAATGGAATAAGTATGATGAATACAAGAAATGGTTAATTTGGCTTTGGACAAAGTGTCAAAGTGGAACATCATATATTGTTACATGTGCCAATGAAACGAGAACAGTAGAACAGTTTCAAAATGAGCTGTTTAGCTCTATTATATGTTATGCTTCAAAATCTTCTTATGTAAGCGTCTATGCTGAAAGAAAGAAAGTGTTGCGTTTGATGCAATTATCCACATTGCCAGAGGGTTTTTTGTCTAAATTAAGTGATTTATCTGAAATAGATGCTTTGAGATGTTTGACAGATTTAACACTTGTTGAAAAGAAGGCTATATTTGATTTGCTTAAGGGATTTGGATATAATCGCAGGCGTGAGTGTTACGAGGTGTTAAAAAGTGTTTATCCGGATTTGTATTATTATTTTGTTGGAAATAAAACGGATAATCCTGCAAATATGACCGATAGGCATAAAGTATATTTTGAGAAATATAAGTGGCAAAAAATAACCAATACATTAACAGAAGACTTTAATAGTTTAGTAAAACAATATGCTTACGAAAAAGGAGAATCGGTTTTTTCTATTCAACCACGGAGTCTTATTGTTTCTGCATTATATGACGACGAGACGGCAGTTTTATTCGTTGATGGTATGGGGGCAGAATATGTTGATTATTTAAGCAACCTTTTTGCTGATTTGCCAGAAAACGAATACTCTGTAAGTTATAATGTTGGATATTGCCATTTGCCAACAATAACAGACATCAATAAAGATTTTCTAAAGGACAAGAAGACATTAGAACCCATACACGCGTTAGATGAGTTAAAACATTCTACGTTTTCTTATCCTTTGAATATCACAAAAGAATTCGATGAGTTGAAAAAAATAAAAGAGTTAGTAATGGGGGCTTTTAATGAAACAACTAAGAGAATTATTATCGCGTCTGACCATGGAACAAGTAGACTTGCAGTGTTGGTGAGAGAAACAAAATTCGATAACAAAATTAAAGCAGATGGGCTTGAGATTTATAGATATGGCAGATATTGCACAGGAACTGATTTAGAACAAGAATTGCCAACTGCAATAAATTTTGACGACAAATTGATTTTTGCCGATTATACTAGATTTGAGCAAAAAGGTGCACCGTCTGATGAGGTTCATGGGGGAGCATCATTAGAAGAATGGCTTGTGCCAATTGTTTGCGTCGAGAAAAGAATTGCAGAGAACAAACAAATAGAAAAGTGCGAGATAGAAACAACGACACCAATAGTGCAACCAGAAATCGGAACAGGACAAGTTAAAATAGCGTTTGTGGTTCGTGGTAAAAAGTGCAAGAAAGTTTACTCGACCATAAAGGGAATTCGCTATGCTTGTAGTGAAAAGGATTCTGAATACTTCTTTAACTACATTCCAATGAAGAATGAAACTGAAGTAAAAGTAGTCGTCTCAGATAGTGCTCTGCTTGGCGAGTTTGTTGTAAAGATAAAACAAAAGATATCCCAAAACAAGAATTTTGACATTTAAGGAGGCTTTTTAAAATGGGCATCAATGAAGTTGAAGAAAAATTAAAAAAATATTATGGCGATATGCTAGTATATAAATCATCTGCGAATTCAAAGTTCTTTTCGGCTTTAAGTTTGCCTTCGTTTATGAGAGATTGGCTTGTTATGAGATTTTCTGATGAGCAAGGCAATATTAACAAAGATGAGGTTTCGGCTTACGTAAAAAGAGTAATTCCTAAAAAAGAGCAGTGGAATGAGTATTTGGTGGATTTGCTCCACAATAATCAATCTGCAAGGTTTTTAACGAAAATTAAAATAGAATTCGATGCATCATCAAAATCTGCATTGTTTTCTTTGCCAGATTTTGGTGTGCCGAAAAAAAAGGGAGAAGCCATTGTCGATTGGAGCGTAATAGAAAGTCATCGTGATTATCTTCTATCGCCAAACGAAGTTTGGGGAATTGTTGAGATAGTATGTGAACCAGATGAAAACGAAAAAAAGAATGTGTTTAGATTGATTGATTTCGCGCCGTTTTGCCCATATACAATTGAGTTGGATTATTATGTTAAGGCACGTGATTATTTTACTATTGATGAGTGGATCGATATAATGATTAGTGCTATTGATTATAATCCCAAAGGGTATGTAACCAAAAAACAAAAATTAACAATGTTAAGCAGGATTCTACCCTTTATAGAAAAAAGGTTAAATTTAATAGAACTGGCTCCAAAAGAAACAGGAAAATCATATGTTTTTGCACAAATAAGCAAGTATGGTTGGCTTGTTAGTGGCGGCAGTATATCAAGGGCAAAGATGTTTTATGATATTAGCAAACGCACACAAGGGTTAGTTTCGCATTATGATTATGTGGCGTTCGATGAAATACAGAGCATCAAGTTTACTGATGCGATGGAAATGCAGGGGGCATTAAAAGGGTATCTTGAAAGTGGCGAATATCGCGTTGGCGATTATAGAGGCGTTGGCGATGCCGGTCTAATATTACTTGGTAATATAGATTCAGAATTGATGGATGTCAATCAGAATATGTTTTCTGATTTGCCCGAAATCTTCCACGAGTCAGCATTATTGGATAGATTCCATGGCTTTATTAAAGGATGGGATATCCCTAAAATGAAAGAAAGTCTTAAGGCAAACGGTTGGGCGTTAAATACAGAATACTTTGGCGAAATTGTTCACATGCTGCGCGATGAATTGTGCTATCGAGCAGTGGTAGATCAACTGCTTGAACTACCGAAAAATTCAGCCACTCGTGATACTGAAGCAATCAAACGCATTTGCACAGCATATCTAAAGCTTTTGTTTCCTAATGCAACAGATGTTTCAAAAGTCAATATAGAAGAATTTGAAACATATTGCCTAGAACCAGCAAAGGAAATGAGAAGAGTAATTAAAACTCAACTTGGTATTATTGATAGAGGAGAGTTTGCGGATAAACCAATTCCTGAAATTACAATTAAGGAGCAATATCGTGAAAACAGGTAATTGTAAAAATTGTGGAGCGGTATTAGATAAAGACACAATAGCATTGAACAAGAAGCTGCTAAACATTGACATAAATGAGTTCTGCTGCTTGGAATGCTTGGCAGACATGTTTGACTGTTCCGTTGACGATTTGAAAATCAAGATTGATGAATTCAAGGAAGAAGGATGCACCCTTTTTAAATAAAAGTATATGAAGCAAATAATATATGCAGATAATGCTGCAACAACAAAATTGGATAGATTAGCATATGACGCTATGCTTCCTTGGTTGCTTGACAATTTTGGCAATCCATCTCAACCCTATTCTTTAGCTCGTGAACCCAAAAGAGCGCTTGAAAAAGCAAGAGTTGATATAGCGGCCTGCATAAATGCAGAACCTGAAGAAATATATTTCACTTCTTGCGGAACAGAAGGTGATAATTTTGTAATTAAAGAAATTGGGACAAAGCAAGGTTGCGTTGTTACAAGCGCATTTGAACACCATGCAATTTTGAACCCTTGTAAAACGTTAGAAACAGCTAACATCAATGTGGGTTATATTATGCCATCTAGTACCGGGCATATAGATCCGACTGCGCTAAAATCATTGCTTGATTTTCCAACGGGGCTAGTTTCTATAATGTTTGCAAATAATGAGATTGGAACAATTCAACCTATAAAAGAGTTGTGCGATATCGCTCATTCAAAAGGTTGGCTTTTTCATACAGATGCTGTTCAAGCGATTGGGCATATAAAGATTGATGTCAAAGAGTTGGGTGTTGATTATCTAACTGCATCAGCGCACAAATTTAATGGCCCAAAAGGTGTAGGATTTCTTTATATTAAAAAGGGATCCCCAATTACGCCTCTTCTTGAAGGAGGAAGCCAAGAGAAAGGTGTGCGTGCAGGGACAGAAAATATTCCTTCTATTGTGGGTATGGCGACAGCTCTAAAGAACAATTGTCAGAATATCGACGACACCACTCACCATCTTACATGTGTTGAGCAGGCTTTTTTGAACGAATTAAAATCAACCGACCTTGATTTTGTTGTAAATGGCAGTGAAAACAAGTTGCCAGGGTTGATAAGTATAAGTTTCAAAGATTCTGACGGAGAAATGCTTTTACACAGGCTGGATCTTATGGGGATAATGGTTTCTACGGGTGCAGCTTGTGATAGTAAAACAACACAAGTTTCGCATGTTTTAAAGTCCATTGGATTGGATGAGAAATATGCAAAAGGAACAATTCGTCTTTCTTTTGGCAAAAACAATACATTAGACGATGCAAAAAAAATTGGGCTAGCAATAAAAAAGATATTACAGTAACAAGAGTATTTTTTAGTTGCAGATAGAAAGATTAGGGTGCTTTAGAAGCAATATTAAAGCCGAGAGCGAGTGGCTCCCGGCTTTATTGTTTTATTGTTGAGGCATGTAGGTTTTTTTCTCAACCGTTATGGTTTTGTAGGTTGTTCCGTTTATTTGTTCAGAGCCTATCTTTGGACGTCCGCAAGCGGATGCCCGAAGGACGAATTTTTCGGGTTCGGGTTCGGTCAAACGCTCAATGTTTCCGTCAAGGAATTGAGTATCATCGGATACTTCGATAATATCAAAGCCTCTGCGGATAAGGTCGGCGGAAAACTGCCATTTCTTTTCAAAGAGCCCGTAGGAATCCATAATGATTGAGATGTCTTTTTCTTTGTGATATGCGGTGATTCTGTAATAATTTGCCATAATGTATTCTCCTTTATGCAGCAATTTTTTTGAGTTGTCTGTTTGCAAACGGCAGCCATTTTTTGTTTACAAACTCAAGTATGTTGTCGTTTGGGGTGCTGTCGTTCTTTCCGTAACATTGAAGTATTTTCTTGCGAGATGGCGAGTATTCCACCGTTACAAGCGGTGTGTTTGGGGCGTCTTTCGTGCGGATAAAGAAGATAAGTGATTCTTCTCGTACAAACTTTTGGTCATAGTTCATACGCCCTACGCAATGTTCAAGGATTTGACCTTCTCTCACAAGGTCGTTTGGGGATAGGGCGATGATTGCAATATAGTCGGACTTTCTGTCATATTGCAATCCCGAATACTTCTCGGCAACTGCTGCGAACTTCTCATAGAAGTCTTTTCGCTTCTGTTCGTCGTCCCGTGCAAGCATTGTGTGGTATTCGTCAATGCGTATATCGTGCCAACGCTTGAAATCGTGCGGGTAACGATTTTTCTCGTCGGTCATATTCAGTCCTAAATAGTTGCACGCATTCCAATAGTCAAGATAACTGTGCGTATTGGTGTTTTGTTTGGACAAGTAGTGATATAGCTTTTCTCGCTCGCGCTTAAACGCGTCTCTCAAAGGAGCCAAGGTCTGGTCCTTGTCCATAGAGAGTTTTGCTTTGTAATATGCCTGCAACTCAAGTACGTTGCGATTCTTTTTGTATGCCTGCAAAACAACGGGGATATACAGAGAAGACTTGTTTAACGTGTTTCTGTTTTGCGCAAGCCATTTTCTAAAACGCTTATCTTGTCCACACAACTTTAATATCTGTTTTGACATAGCGAGATTATGTAGTCCGAGTTTTGTGAGATATTCTATTTGCGGATATTGTTCAAAAAGCCGTAGATATTTGAATACGTCAATTTCCGTGTATTTATCTATTGCGCTGAATTTGTATTCGGGGAACTTTTCCAGAATGTACTCTCGGTTGACTATAGGAGCGTATGGATCGAACATATCGTCCGTAGTCCAACCCCATTCTCCGTATTCATACCAACAACGTTGATTTGTTAAGCCTTCCGCATGCCAACCAACGGTATATCCTGCTATATAGGTGAAGTTCATATCTTTTACAAAGCACTTATCCGAATGAACTCCGTGAACGGCAACTTGTTTGCAATACCACTTGTTTCTTTTCTCTTTGACGGCAACGGTGACTTTTACAAGTTCTCCGTCGTTCTTCGTCAGATACGAGTAAAACCGAGTTCTTCCAAACGGCGCGGTTTTCAATTTATCGTCGTAAAGTTTAATCTTTTTCTGTATGTATTTCGGAATAGGTTTTATCTTTTCAATCTTCATTTTATTTAATCTCCAATGTGTTTCCGAATATCTCAAATAGTTTTGAAATAATTGTGTTGTTTGGCTCTAAATCTCCGCCCAAAATCTCACCGGTTTCATAGTCGATATGAGTCGTTTTTTTGCAGTCCTTTTGTGAAATAAATCTTGTATTTCCGTCAGTTTCTACAACGAGCAAAACGTGTGATTTTGCAATCTTCGCAAAGTAGTTTTCTGCTGCGTGATACGGGAATCCAATCATAGGCACACGTTCTTCCAATCCACAATCTCGGCTTGTCAAAGTAAGGTCTATTTCTCTTGCGATCTCAACCGCTTTTTCTCCCATAATTTCATAAAAATCACCAAGCCTATATGCAACTGCACTATTTGGATTTTGCTGTTGTAGAATATGATATTTATCGTAAAATGTGGCGTTTGGAGATTTGCTTTTAGAAGGTTTTTCAATTTGAATTTCGGATTTGCCTATATTGCTGTATTTTTCCGTATCTACATTTGAATTGTCTGTTTCGTGTTCTTTAACTTCTTGTTCTGTCAAATTGTCAAAAAATGAGAATTGAACGTTTTCTTGCTTTTTCATTTCGGGTTTTGCTTTAACCGTATTGGATTCGACACGTTTAACTGTGGGTTTGTATTCCGCTCCGTCGAGGGTATAAAGCGTCCCTACGATGCTATCTTCTTCAAAGAAATGTATCGCCCAACCATACACGGTTTGGTCGTCGATGAAAGTTGAATTTGCACCTTTCTCGGCAAGTTTTCGTGCCTCGTCGCAAGCATATTTCATAAAGTCCGAAAGCGTCTTTTTGTTGATTAAAGAATGATCGTCTTTTTCAAACGGAGTGCCATTGTTTATCTTGTCTGAAAGGGTTTCGCTTGCATTATCTTGAAGGTATTTCAGGACAAGTTCTTCCTGCTTGTTTTGGGCAGTCAAATTGAGTTTCATATTGCCTCCTAAAACGGAAAATCTTCAAGAAGTTCCATTGCTTTCATTTCAAGTTCTTTGAGTGTTGTGCGGTGGTTGAATCCGCCGTAATAATCTTGCTCATTCTTTGCTGTACGTATCAAAATGTTGCTGTACCATTCGTTGGTGAAAAACCTAACGTCGCTTATGGAAACGTAAACGCACTTGTTTTCCGCACTCTTGATAAATGCCGAAAAGCAATAATGATTCCGTCCAACGTTCACGAGTTGCCAATGATTTTGCTTGCATATAGAGCGCAAGAAGTTGATGTATTTCGTTTGAAAACTTTTGTAGTCGTCTCCCGTGTAGCAACCGGAAGAAAACTCATAGTCTATGTACTTTTCCAAGTCTTTAATCGTTGCCATTGTTGTTGTTCTCCTTTAAAATTTCATACGTATCTTTCTCTGGGATAATTGCCAAGCCACCCCAAGTACCGTGTAGTTGACCAATTCCGTCTATTGCTGTCACTGTACCGACTCTATTGCTATAATCGGGTTCTCCTTCCATTTTGATGACCTTGATTAAATCACCTATTTTTACTTTTTCCATAATGTTCACTCCTTTATGTATTTCTTGTAGATGTCGTAGTTCTCGTTTCTCTCGTCCACGATTCCGTATTTGTCGTCCACGTAGTATTCTCCGACAAACCAGTTCATAATGCCCGTGCAAAGTTGGTTTCCTACTTTGAAAACGTAAGAATTGGTTATAGGTCTTGCAAATAAATAATTAGGACCGAGCAATATTGCCCGGCCCGTCTTTCCGTCCATTGAGTTGAGATGTGCTTTTACTTCTATCGATTTCATTGTTTTCACCTCACGCAATTCTTGAAATACCGCCACCAAATGATCGGATAACTATCGTTCCAAATTCGGAGCAGTTATCGTCGTCTTTGTTCCATACATAAGCAAAGGTGTAATAATACCTGTCTGTCTTTTCCAAAAGCGTGTTCCATTCTTCCTCATAGTCGGTAACAATAAGGAAATCATACAACTCGCCGAATTCCGTGTATTCGTGCGTAACGGCATACACAAGACAGTTGTGTTTTTCTTCAAATTCTTTGATTTTTTCCATAAGTTCAGGCTCTTGATATGCCCAAAATCCGCCAAAGCCTTCAAAAAAGCAAACGTCGTTGTGCTGCTCAAAGCCTTTGATGTATGGCTTGTAGATGTCCAATTTCTTCATCAGTTCAAGTGCTTTTTGTTTCTTTTCTTCAATGGTTATGTTCATGGGTAATTCTCCTTTTAATAAATTTCAATTAAGCCGTTTGCGCATTCATAAACGTTGTAATCGCCACAGTATTTGCCATAGCGTTCAAGGTCAAAAAAGTCTAATAGATGTTCAGGGATGTTATATCCGCAACAGTCCAGCATTTCTTTTCCGTAATCTTCCCAAGAAAAGCCGCTCCAAAGGTTGACGTTATCATCCCAATTCTCCCCGCGGTTTTTAACAAGTTCTTCAAAATCGTCATAGTTTTTAACTTCAAGGAAGGCGCAAAGTTCTTTGTGTTTATAATCGTTGGTAAGGACGCCAGATTCGTAAAGCGTGTCGAATAGGTTTTCGGGATTCATATAATCCCAGTTGACAGAACGGTCCGATATACCTTCGATGTCTTGAATAAACAATTCTTCGTCTATACCGTTGAGTTCAAAGCCTTCTCGTTTGAGTTCTTCAACTATTTCGTCCCAGTCGGAATAATCCGAAAGGTCGAGCCAATTAGAGCCTAAGGCTCTTTCGTTGCATTCGTTGTATGAACCCCAAGATCCGATAACAATACTTATGTTGCCCATTGTCAGTCCTCCGATATGTAAATCTTTATAAGCGTTTTTCCGTATTCGATATAATGACCTTTGTCATCTTCAAACACGTCGTAAGTGATAACGGAAATCTTTCCGTTGTTGGTAATTGCATAGATGATTTCGTTTCTGTCAGGATAATAAGCAACAGTATCAAATCTGATAAGGCTTTCACCGTCATTGAAATCGAAACCATCTTCATCGAAGAATGCAATTTTGTTGAGTTCAATCATTTTTCTAACTCCTTTTTATTTGAGATTGCCGTTCGGCAGTGGGCAAGGAGCATAAGTCGAAACGTTTCAAATGCAAATACTGTTGCAATGGAATATGTCAACGGCCAAATCCGTTTGAGGGAAAAATAGTGTAAAAATAAAAAGAGCCAAACTGTTATGAGTCTGACTCAATAAAATGGCTCTCGAAACATCTACCACTATTTTTCCGTGCCGTTGATATATTCGCTGACTTATGCGACGATAACCACCACGAAGGGCAAATAAAACACAGTCTTTACAAAACTATCAACGGGGTATATAATTCTTTTAATTTCTAATTGAAATGGATTATCTTCGGCTGTAGATAATAATTAGCAGATTAACGGGAGCATATAATGTGTCAGTTACAGTTTTGGAATAGCACAATCAATTATAAAAATATTAGTATCGAAACATTTTATTTAGCAGAAAAAAAACTGTGGTTGTTCAATGCTGTAGATATTTATCATATTTTTGATGTTATTAACAATAATTTGGGTTTATTAGGAAAACAGCTTGAATATTTGCAACGACCAAAGGTTTTGCAACGAATTAGGTTGTTTAAGAATAACCAATGGAAAGATGTTGATGTGATAGATGGAAAGTCTGTAATAGAAGCGGTGGATGATTCGAGCTTTGAAGAGGTAAAATCTTTCGAAGCGTTTATAATGAATATTTGTGAAAAGGTTCCTGAAGGCTGTTTTTTATCAAAAGACAGCACAGAATATGAGTTCTTACAATTAGCAACGAATAGGTTTTTGGATTTATACAAAGAAATAAATAATGATGCTTTTTTTAGTTTGTCTGATGAAATTAGGTATTATAAAATAAAAGATTGTTTTAGTGTCTATTCCGAATTGATTTCGTATCCTAATATAAGGGAACATATAGAATTCATTAATAACTCTCGTCCCCCAATGGAAGCAGTAATTAGTAATGAATTCGTAAAATTTGTTCGTAATGTATTAATACATTTTCCGTGTTTTACTAAATGGGATGATATATATATTTCAAAGCGTCTTGTCAATTGGAAAAGTGAAGGACAGTCTATTGATAAATTCTTGACCAAGTATCAAGGATATGAACCGGTTCAATATAGATTCAAAGAGCGTTTGTCGGGGAAATGGAGATATCCTGTGATTAATTTTCCTAGAAAATATGAGAATAATAAGATTTTTCTTAAAGATATGATTGATGAGAGAGATGGAATTTTGCTATGTGCTGTTCTTATGTTTAAAGTTGTAGCATCGCAAATCATTGACATTGAAGATAGGGAATAAAAATCAATAAGATAACAGTTAAATGATAAAGAAGAAGTTCTAAACAACTTGAAATAAATGACGAAATAAGGTATAATTTATTTGAAATCGGTTGCTTAATGCTAAATAAGGTTGTGATTGTATGCAAAAAATTTTTGATGTTGCTAAATTTATAAACAATTTAGGAGAGGATTTGATTACCGTATTTAATAGATCTTCAGATTTGGGCATTCATCCGGAGGAAGTTGGCAGAGCAAAGGAGATAAATATTGCAAAGCAATTGGAGTCTATTCTGCCTCATGGGGTAGGTGTGGGCAGAGGATATGTGTTCGATTCCTATGGGAACATTTCGAATCAGTGCGATTTAGTTCTGTATGAGAAGGAATTGATACCTATTTTTGTTAGAGATTTAAACGATGATTATTCTTTTTTTCCATGTGAAGGAGTAATTGCCGTTGGAGAAATAAAAAGTACATTAAATCTCAAAGAACTAAATGATGTTATTGAAAAACTTGCAAAAATAAAGAGGCTAAA
>ULOF01050353.1_pt1 | contig 25347 bp, 25 predicted proteins | sample 1952371 | NCBI WGS metagenome assembly ULOF01 (sample SAMEA4835597, study PRJEB28245) | human gut metagenome | biome: gut microbiome; material: fecal sample | place: Denmark | collected 2008 | reverse complement strand
CTACACGAAGAGATACCTCGGTACATTCGGCAACCACTTCTCGACGATCGGTCTTGTCGGTATGAACGAGGCTTGCCTCAACGCAAACTGGATCGGCAAGGATCTTACGCACAAAGAAGCGCAGGAATTCACCAAGAAAGTGCTCAACTTCATGCGTGAAAAACTCAGCGACTATCAAGAGGAGTACGGCGATCTGTACAACCTTGAAGCAACTCCTGCGGAATCTACGTCCTACCGTCTTGCAAAGCACGACAGAGAAAGATATCCCGGCATCATCTGCGCAAACAACGCCGACAACGTGCCGTACTACACCAACAGTTCGCACCTTCCCGTCGGATACACGAGCGATATCTTCTCCGCTCTCGACATTCAGGACGAACTCCAAACCCTCTACACTTCGGGTACGGTCTTCCACGCATTCCTCGGTCAACGCCTCGACAGTTGGCAAGCGGCGGCAAATCTCGTGAGAAAGATTGCAGAAAACTACAAACTGCCCTACTATACGCTCTCCCCGACCTATTCCGTCTGCCAAGAACACGGCTACCTCGAAGGGGAACAATACACTTGCCCCATCTGCGGCAGAAAGGCGGAAGTTTACAGCCGTATCACCGGTTACTATCGCCCCGTTCAGAACTGGAACGACGGTAAACGCGCAGAGTTCAAAGAGCGCAAAGTGTACGACATCGCGCACTCTCAATATCACGGCAAAGCCGTTGAGGAATTTGCATGTGACGACCAAGCCAAGAGCGAAGTCAAAATGGCTCAAAAAGAAGCAAGCGCAGAGTGCCCTTGCTGCCACAAGAGCGAAGACGAAGGTCTTTTGATTTTCACGACGAAGACTTGCCCCAACTGCAAGATGGCAAAAGCAATGCTTGACAAAGCGGGCATCTCCTACACGGTCATCGACGCCGAGGACAACAAAGATCAAACTCTCGCATTCGGAGTCAAGAAAGCGCCCACCCTTCTCGTGCCAAACGGAAACGGATACGATGTCTATGACAACGCAAGCAAAATCAAAGGCTATATCGAATCGAGAAAATAAACGATAAACGAGAGGGCGGTATGGCAACGGCCATACCGCTTTTCTTTTCAAACGACAAGAGGTTATTATGGACAAATTTGACATCATCGTAATCGGCGCAGGTCCTGCTGGTATGACGGCGGCGCTCAATTGTTTGAGAGCAGGCAAAAGCGTTCTCGTGCTTGAAAGCGACAGTTTCGGAGGACAGATTTCCTTCTCTCCGAGAGTTGAAAACTTCCCCTCGTACCAAAAGATTTCGGGTGCGGAACTTATGGACAAACTCTACGAGCAAATCTCCGAATGGGGTGCTCAAATAGAACTTGAAAGAGCGCAATCGATAGTTAAAACTGCGTTTGGGTTTGAATTAACCACCGATTACAACAAATACGAGTGCAAATCGGTCATTCTCGCAACGGGCGTAAAACCACGCAAAATCGGCGTTGCGCGCGAGGACGAACTGGTCGGAAACGGCGTAAGTTACTGCGCGCTTTGCGACGGCGCGTTCTACTCGGGCGAAGACGTATGCGTCATCGGCGACGCCAACACGGCGCTTCAATATTCTCTCGTTTTGAGCGGTTATTGCAAGAGCGTGCATATCTGCACGTTGTTTGACAAATTCTTCGGCGATAAGGCGCTTCTCGATCTCGTGCTTGCTCGCCCCAACGTCAAGTACACCCACAATCTCTCCCTCAAAGAATTTATCGGCGACGACGAACTTTCTGCGTTGAGATTTGAAAATACAATCACTCACGAAGACGTCGTGGTCAACGCAAAATGCGCCTTTATTTGCATCGGTCAAGTGCCAAACAACACTGCGTTTGCAAATCTCGTTCAAATTGACAAGGCAGGGTATATCGTTGCAGACGAAAACTGCACCACCTCTTGCGAAGGCATCTTCGTGGCAGGCGATTGCCGCACGAAAAAGATTCGCCAACTCGTGACGGCAGCGTCAGACGGTTCGATTGCGGCGTTCAACGCCTGTGCGTACGTTGACAAAGTTTCCGCTCAAAACTAAAAACTCAAGGCGCGGAATTCCGCGCCTTTTATATTGATTCTTTGAAGAAATCAGGATATTCTATATCGTATGACAATACTCGTAGATGTTGACAACACTCTGCTCGATTTTGACGAATGCGCAAACGAAAGCATAACGAACGCTTGCGCTCTTTTCGGCATCGAAAATCCAACGGAACTGTGCAAAAAATTTCATCCTTACAATCTTTCTCTCTGGCAACAACTCGAAAGGGGCGAATTGACCATTGACGAACTCCTCGAAAAGAGATTTAATACGCTTTTCAAAACTTTGGGAATAAATGCGGACGGAGTGGCTTTTGAGAAGTCTTTTCACGACGGGCTTGCCACAAGCGCCGTCGCCGTTGACGGAGCAAAAGAATTGCTCGAATACCTCTCGTCAAAGCACACTCTTTACGTTGCGAGCAACGCACCCCTCGGACAACAAACCAAACGCCTTGCAAAAGCCGGTTTCGACAAGTATATAAGCGGCTATTTCGTGTCTGCAGAAATCGGGCATTTGAAACCGAACAAAGAATTTTTCGACGCTTGCTTTGCCGTGATAAAAGAAAAACCGCAAGATGTCTTTATGATAGGCGATTCGCTCACGGCAGATATAAACGGCGCTCGCAACTACGGCTTAAAAACGATATGGTTTGACAAATACCAAACGGGCAAAACCGCAGATTGCGATTATATCGTGACTTCCCTGTCGCAAATCAAAGATATCGTTTGAGATTCATATTGAATCATCAGAATATCGGGATAAATTTTGAATAATATAAAAACGACCGTTTCGGCGGTCATTTTTTACATTTTGCTGTCAATCAACGATAGCAATATTTTCCTTCCGTCTTTGAGATTGATATAAAACATATATCCCATCTCTTCATCAAGATACTCAACGTCTTTCACTTCGTCGATTTCCATTGATATTAATTCACCGATTTTTGTCAACAATTGTTCCATGTCGTTTTTCTCCTTTGCTCGATAAGTTCATTATAGGACCCCATTTGGACAATTTCAAGCCCTCGAGGACAAATAGGGGCATACTTATTTTGTAAAAAATTGTAGGAGTTTGTCGCATTATGTCTGAATTTGACGAAACAACAGAATTCTTCTCGGAGAGACTTTGCGACCTCTTGCAAGAAAACAAATCCTCCGTCAACTTTCTGGCACAAGATTTGAATCTCAATCCGTCTGCGATTTACAAGTGGATACGCAAGGTATCCGTTCCTAGTTTTGAAAACGCTCTTGCGCTTGCGGATTATTTCGGCTGTTCGCTCGATTATCTTTTCGGACTCAAAGAAATCGACGTGCAATACACACCGCACACACCCTTTTCCTCATTCAGCGACCACTTTGAAGAGATTTTGCACGAAAAGAAAATCTCCAAATACAGGCTCGTAAAGAGAACGGGTATTTCCCGAAGCAAAATTACTTCTTGGCGCAAAGGCGAAAGCCTTCCGAGCATACACAGTCTCATCGTCGTGGCGACTTCGCTCGATATCACCCTCGACGCCCTCGTCGGTCGCGATTAGTCTTTGATTTTTTTAATGTTTGCACTGTACAGATTTTGTACATTTTTATTTATTGTAGTACATATTTTGTACAATGTCAAGTATGAAAAATCAAATCGGCGAAAATTTAAAACAATTGCGCATGAGCGCACACTTGACGCAACAACAAGTTGCGAATGCGTTGCACATATCGAGAGTGAATTACACAAGATATGAAACCAACGCGGTCAATCCTGATTTTGACACACTGATTGCGCTTGCCGACTTTTTCGACGTAACCTTAGATTCGCTATTTAACAGAGATTGATTATTTTAATTTGAATCCAATCATTAATAAAATCACTAATAAAATAACGCGCTATTGAGATTAAGGACAAGGAAATACCCCTCGAATGACAACCCTAATGTACATCTACGTACATGAGTTGGCAAGCGAGGGGTATTGACACCGTTATTCGCTCAATAGCGCGTTATTTTACTATGATGGAGTCGCGCTCTGCGCCAACCGATATATACCTAATCTTGCAATCGACTGCTTTTTCGATAAACTCGATATATTTGCGCGCGTTGAGAGGAAGTTCCTCGTAACGGCGGCAAGAGGCCGTGGGGCAATTCCAACCGTCAAGATAGACGACGTTGGGTTTTGCGACGTTGAGTGCTTCTCCGGATGGGAATTCGTCGACGGTCGTGCCGTTCACGTCGTAACTTACGCAGACGGGAATTTTGTCCATCGTGTCGAGAATATCGAGTTTTGTGAGTGCGATTTCGGATGCTGCTTGCACCATACAACCGTATTTGGACGCAACGACGTCAAATCCGCCGACTCTGCGAGGACGGCCGGTTGCCGCACCGTATTCGCCGCCTGCTTTGCGGAGTCTTTCGGCTTCTTCACCAAACATTTCTGCGGTGAACGGACCTTCTCCTACGCAAGTGGAATACGCTTTCATAACGCCGATTGCCTTTTCCACTTTGTGATTGGGGATACCTGCGCCGACAGGACCGTACGCAGTGATCGTGGACGAACTGGTCGTGTAAGGATAAATGCCGAAATCTATGTCGCGAAGTGCGCCGAGTTGAGCCTCGAGCATAACGTTTTTGCCTGCTTTGAGCGCCTTATCGAGATAGTAGCCCGTGTCGCAGATATAGTCTTTGAGAGGCGTTCCGTATTTGTCGAACCATTCAAGCAGACCTTCCACGGTGTAACCTTCTGCGTGATACGAACCTTCGATCGTGAGGTTTTTCCATTCAACGATGGTTTCGAGGCGCGAGCGGAGATATTCGGGATGAAGGATATCGCCCATACGAATTGCTTTTTTCATATACTTGTCGGCATAGATAGGAGCGATACCTCTTCTGGTAGAACCGAACTTTTTGTCGCCGAGTCTGTCTTCTTCGAGGCAGTCCTGCGCGACGTTGTAAGGACAGCACACCACGGCTTTATCGCTGATTTTGAGATTGTCGGGAGTTATTACGATTCCGCCTTCTCTGAGTTTTGCGATTTCTTTGCAGAGGTGCTCGATATCCACGACCATACCGTTGCCCATGACGTTGACCTTGTCCTCGCGCAGTATTGCGGACGGCAACAGGTTAAGGACGAATTTGCCTTTGTCGTTGATGACGGTGTGTCCTGCGTTGTTTCCGCCTTGATAGCGGACGACGACGTCCTGCTCTTGAGAAAGCAAATCGACCATTCTGCCCTTGCCTTCGTCACCCCAGTTGATACCAACAATTGATGTAAGCATATGTATACCTCTAAAAAATTTTATTCTTCGTTATTCGTCCGATCAGACGTTGATTGCGCTCGGCTGACCGATACCGTCTTTGTTGCTCTCAAGAAGCGGATCGACGATTTGACAAACGTACTCTTCCACTTGTTTTTCCGCTCTTCCCGTAAACGCTTTGACGTCAAGGATTGAGTCCAATTCCTCTTTTGACAGTCCAAACGCTTCATCGTTGAGGATTCTCTCAAGCAAGTCGTTTTCTTTGCCATCGAGTTTGATCGCTTTCGACGCGGCAACTGAGTGTTGCCTTATTCTCTCGTGCAAAACCTGTCTGTCACCACCCTTCTTGGACACGCAATACATGAGGATATTTTCCGTTGCCATAAACGGCAATTCGTCGGTCAAATGTTTCTCGATAATGCGCGGATAAAGGGTTAAACCGCCGATTATGTTGTTGTAAAGTGCCAATATCGCGTCTACAGCCAAAAACGCTTCGGGTATTGCGATACGTCTGTTCGCGCTATCGTCAAGCGTTCTTTCAAACCATTGAGCCGACGCGGTGATTGCAGGATTCATACTGTCGCATATGACGTATCTTGCAAGCGAAGCCATACGTTCGCTTCTCATAGGATTGCGCTTGTACGCCATTGCGGACGATCCGATTTGCTTTGACTCGAAAGGCTCTTCGACCTCTTTGAGATGGGACAAAAGGCGTATATCGTTTGAAAACTTCGTTGCGCTTTGAGCAATGGAGCAAAGCACCGAAAGCACATTGTAATCCACCTTTCTCGAGTACGTCTGACCGCTCACGGCATACGTTCCTTCAAAGCCCGTTTTCTTTGCGATCGCACTGTCGAGAGCCTTGACTTTTTCGTCATCGCCCTCGAACAATTCAAGAAAACTCGCCGCCGTGCCCGTCGTACCTTTGCAACCGAGCAGGCGCAATCTCGAAAGTTGAAAATCGAGATTGTCGAGATCGTTTACGAGATCTTGAATATAAAGCGTCGCTCTCTTGCCGACCGTCGTGGGTTGCGCCGCTTGAAAGTGCGTGAACGCAAGCGTTGCAAGTCCTTTGTTTTCCATTGCGAAATCACGCAAAGTTTTTATGCACGCAAGCAGTTCTTCTCGCAAAACCAACAAACCTTCGCGCATTTGGATTATGTCCGTGTTGTCGCCGACGTAGCAACTCGTAGCACCGAGGTGAATGATGGGCTTTGCAAGAGGACACGCTTCGCCGAAAGTGAGAACGTGCGCCATAACGTCGTGTCGCACTTCCTTTTCTTTTTGCGCCGCCATATCGTAATCGATATCGTCGATATGCGCCTTCATCTCATTGATTTGTTCGTCGGTTATGTCGATTCCGAGTTCCTTTTCCGCCTCGGCAAGAGCAATCCACAGTTTGCGCCAAGTGCCGAACTTGAAATCGGGAGAAAAGACGTATTGCATCTTTTTGCTTGCATATCTTTGGCAAAGCGGCGACACATAAGTATCCATACGTACCTCTGACAAACAAAAAGTGTTCAAATCCTTTTCAACCGTAAGGTTAAAAAAAAATTGTGAACACTCGTGCTTGTCTATATATTTTCTATAGATATATTAACATTCAACCACCTATTTGTCAACTCAATTAACGCCGCGCCGTCAACTTCTTAATCAGAAAAATCATTCTCCGCGAAACAGTCGTAAAAAACCACAAAATCCAAAGGAGAAGTATTGCAAAAATATCACTTAAACAAAAAAAGCAGATAGAACAAGCAAAAGAACACGTTAGAGCAAACGGCAAAAAACAACCGAAAAACACCCGGTTTTTGACACTTTTTGAAAAGCATAATTTCTGCGATTGATTTATAATTGCATATAGTAAGCGAATGAATATCCAAAAAATATGAATAAAAATAGCATTTTTAATGAATATTTATCCATTTTGTTAATATCGAATTTTTTTGCGCGAAATCTTTTGACTTTTGGAATATTATGTCTATAATCGAATCTATAAAAACTTTGGAGAAATCGTTTATGTTGATGTCGGATTTATACGGAAGCATGGTGTTTGACGACCGAGTGATGAGCAAGAGATTGCCCAAAGACACTTATCGCGAACTCAAGAGATGTTGCGCGCTGGATTTGCCGCTGTCGAGAGAAACGGCAAACATTATCGCAAACGAAATGAAGGACTGGGCTGTAGAAAAAGGTGTGACGCACTTCACTCACTGGTTTCAACCGCTCACGGGAATCACGGCGGAAAAACACGACTCTTTCATTTCGCCCACCAAAAACGGCGGCGTGATTATGGAACTTAGCGGAAAGGAATTGATAAAAGGCGAACCCGACGCGAGTTCTTTCCCTAGCGGCGGTTTGCGCTCCACGTTCGAGGCAAGAGGATACACCGCATGGGACCCCACCTCGTACGCATTTATCAAGGACGGCATCTTGTGTATTCCGACGGCGTTCTGTTCGTATAACGGCGACGCTCTCGACAAAAAGACTCCTCTTTTGCGTTCGATGGAAGCGATCAACAAACAAGGCACTCGTCTGCTGTCCATTCTCGGCAAAAAAACCGAACGCATAAACGTATCCGTAGGCCCTGAGCAAGAGTACTTCCTCATCGACACGGCAATGTACGAAAAGCGCAAAGACTTGTTCTACACAGGCCGCACGCTGTTCGGAGCACGTCCTCCCAAGGGGCAAGAACTCAGTGACCACTATTTCGGCGCAATCAAGCCGCGCGTGGTCAAATATATGAAAGAACTTGACGAGGAACTGTGGAAACTCGGCATTCTCGCAAAAACGAAGCACAACGAAGTTGCTCCCGCACAGCACGAATTCGCACCAATTTACACCACCGTCAACGTTGCGACCGATCAAAACCAACTCACGATGGAGATCATGAAAAAGGTTGCGGCAAAGCACAACATGACGTGCCTTCTTCACGAAAAGCCGTTTGCCGGCGTCAACGGAAGCGGCAAGCACAACAACTGGTCCATTTCGACGGATTCGGGCAATCTGCTCGATCCCGGCAAGAGTCCGCAGGATAACGCGCAATTTTTGCTCATTCTCGCAGCGGTGATTGCCGCGGTTGACAGTCATCAGGATTTGCTTCGCATTGCGGTTGCGTCGGCTTCAAACGACCATCGTCTCGGAGCAAACGAAGCACCGCCCGCAATCGTGAGCATGTTCCTCGGAGAAGAACTCACGGGCATTATGCAAGCAATCGCAGACGGCCGCACGTATTCGAGGCGTGCAAAATGCGAGGTTGAAATCGGCGTGCACGTCCTGCCGAAATTTGCTATGGACTCGTCCGACCGCAACCGTACTTCTCCGTTTGCTTTCACGGGAAATAAATTCGAGTTCCGTATGCCCGGCTCGTCGCAATCCATTGCGAGCGTAAACGTCGTTCTCAACACGATAATGGCAGAGCAATTCGAGAAGTTTGCCGACGAACTCGAGCAAGTCGAGTATATCAACCAAGGCATAACCGATATCATCAAACGAGTGATGACCGAGCATGGCAAAATCATCTTCAACGGCAACAACTATTCTGACGAATGGACGAAAGAAGCAGAAAAGAGAGGCTTGCTGAATCTGTCCTCCACCATAGACGCACTCCCGTATATCACGAGCGAAAAGAACGTCGAATTGTTCCGTCATATGCACGTTTTCAGCGAAGCGGAACTCAAATCGAGAGAAGACATTTACGTGCAGAACTATTGCAAACTTCTCAATATCGAAGCCATGACGATGCTCGATATGGCAACTATGGACATAATCCCTGCCGTCATAAAATATAAATGCGACGTTGCAAAATCCGCAAACGAAAGCCTTGCGCTCGGAATCGAGGCAGACGAAGAAAAGGATATTTGCACAAACCTTGCAAAGCATCTCAAGGATGCAACTTCACGCGTGCAAGATTTGAAAGACGCTCTTAAAAAGGCACACTCGCTCGGTGAAAACCTGCAAGGCGGTCGTTGCTATCACGACGAAGTGCTCGTTGCGATGAACGCCCTTCGCAATACCGTTGACGAAATGGAATTGCTCACCTCAAAAGAGTATTGGCCCGTGCCTTCCTACGGCGACTTATTGTTCTCCGTGCACTAATTAAAATTTTTAAAACAAAACGTTTATATGCACAAAAGCGACGGAAAAACCGTCGCTTTTGTCATTATAATCGTTTTTTATTTTTCAAATTATTTGTTTTTCTTGCTTACGATATCTCTTGCCGCCTCAACGATGTCTTGCGCCGTGAGATGATATTGCTCGCTCAAATACGCGTTTTTGCCGACTTGTCCGAACTCGTCTTTCACACCGACCATACGCATAGGTACGGGCAAATTCTGACACACGACTTCTGCAACGGCGCTACCCAATCCGTTCACAACGTTGTGGTTTTCGCAAGTGACGATTGCGCCCGTTTCCTTTGCGCAAGCAACGATTGCGTCGCTGTCGATAGGCTTCCAAGTGTGGATATTCACCACCCGTGCGTCGATGCCTTCCGACGCAAGAGTTTGCGCTGCCTCGATTGCTCTTGAAACCATAATGCCGCTTGCAATAAGAGTGACGTCTTTGCCGTCCTTTATGGTGATTGCTTTGCCAAGTTCGAAGTCGAGGGATTCGTCAAACACCTTCTCCGCTTTTTTGCGTTGCATACGAATGTAAACCGCACCCGGATAATCCGCGATCTGATCGACTGCCTTTTCAAGCATAGTCGCGTCAACGGGCTCGAAACAAACCATATGCGGAATCGCTCTCATAAGCGCCATATCCTCAAACGGCATATGCGTGCCGCCGTTGTATTCTGCGGTTACGCCGGGATCAGACCCGACGATTTTTACGTTTTGATGCGCATATGCCACGGAAATGAAAATCTGGTCGTAGCATCTGCGTGTGGCAAACGGGCCGAAACTGTATGCAAACGGGATCTTGCCCATTGCAGACATTCCTGCCGCAATTCCTATCATATTCTGCTCGGCAATGCCGACGTTTACGAATCTTTTGGGGAATTCTTGCTTGAAAACCTTGGTCGCGTGGCAACTCATCAGATCGGCTTCGAGCACGACGATACGTTCGTCGGTTTTTGCTCTTTGAACGAGAGCGTTTGCAAGCGTCTGGCGCATTTCTCTATCGTCTGTCATTGCTCATACCTCCCCGTTTCTTTTCTCCACATTTCTTCGGAGACGCTCATGCTATGGCAGTTTGCCGCCGCCTCTGCAAAGGAAGCGCCCTTGCCTTTTATCGTGTTGAGCACGATCATATTTGCCTTTTCATGCTGTGCTTTTGCATTGTCGATTGCGTTTGAGATTGCTTCTATATCGTGTCCGTCAACGCTTTGGACGTAAAATCCGAACGCTCTCCACTTGTCTTCAACGGGAGCAATATCGTTTATATCGGATACTGGGCCGTCAAGTTGCATCTTGTTGTAGTCCAAAAGCACGATGAGATTGTCAAGTTTGTGAGAGCCGGCAAACATACTTGCCTCCCAAATCTGACCTTCCTGACTTTCACCGTCGCCGATAAAGCAGTATATCGTAGCCGGATTGCCGTCGATTTTTGCGGCGAGAGCCATACCTGCCGCACACGAAAGCCCTTGTCCGAGCGATCCTGCCGTCATGTCGATGCCGGGAGTCTTGTTCATATCGCAGTGAGAAGGGAGATTCGTCCCTCCCTGATTGAGAGTGTGAAGCCACTCTTTCGGAAAATAACCGAGATCTGCGAGCACCGCATACATTGCCGGGCCTGCGTGTCCCTTTGACATAATCACCCTGTCACGATCGATTTTCTTTGGGTTTTTTGGGTCGACGTTTGCTTTTGCATAATAAATGACCGTCAAAGCGTCCATAACCGACATAGATCCGCCGATATGCCCCGAACCGAATCTTCCGATCGTTTCGATGACATCATCGCGGAGTTGCCGTGCCTTGGCGGTCAAAAATTGTTTTTGAGTATTGTCCATACTACGCCTCCTGCTTGGTAATGACAGTATATCATCACCGAGCACGCATTTCAAGTGTTGTCGGCGTTTTGTTACAATCTAATTCCTATCAATTCGGACGCTCTTCGTTTGAGTCTCTCTTTCTCTTGTTCGGGCAAATCATGCGAGAAGATCAAACCTCTTTGCCTTGCAAAAGCAAGCATTTTGAACTCACTCATCCGTGCGATTTCGGGAAAAGTTGTTCCGCCGCCCGTCCGATTTGCCAAATCGTAAAGAAGTATTGCGCATTTTGCTTTTGACAATCCCATGCCGTATCTCGTCGCAATCGCCGCGACGTAATCGTCGCTCTTGTTGGACAAAACCGCCTCTTTTGCTATTTCTTCTTCATAAAATGCAACGATTTCGGGCGTAAGCAAATTGCAAAGTCCCGCATTTGCAACCTTGCAAGGCGCAAAAACGCACCCGAAAAGCACAAACAGCGCAATTATCAAGCATATTCCGCCTGCCGCAAAAACTATAGGTTTTTTGGAGATTTTCATATATCACCTCCGTAACAGTTTGAGGCAAAAAAACACATAATATTCTTCGTCAAATTTGAAAAATGGCGCTCGTTTGCGTCCTTTTTCGATTTTCGTTTTGCTTTTACAGTCTTATGTTATAGTCGTCCGAAATATCAGAGAATCTTATATCGTTTTCGTTTTCATAAACGACGGACCACGCAATCGCCTTATAGCCGTAATTGCTTTCGTCTCCGAATGACGAATTCGGATATCTCAACATGCACACAACTTTCAACGTATTGCCGTCGATTTGAGCATAATAACCGCGCTCAACGTAATAGTTTTTCAACGCTTCGATATCGAATTCGCAACGATATATCGTTCCCTCCGCATCCGACGGCGCGATTCCTTTGTTCAACAGATATGAAGGAAAGAATATCGAACGGTTGTTTGCCCATTCCAAAACGTACGTCATGGAATCCACGATATATTTGTTCTTTTCCCCCGCCTGATAAATCATACAACTATACATTCTTCCCGCAACGCCACGAATGTCGATTATGATTTTGTCGCCGCTTTTATAAACCGAAGAGGCATACGACGATGCCGATATGGCCTCGTACAACTTGTCGTAACCCTTGCTATACTCAAACACTCTCTTTGGTTCGGGAAGCACCGAATGATTTTTTACTTTTACAGGTATCGAAATCGTATACGTATCGCTAAAATCATCGATAAAAATCGTTTTGCTGTATGAAATCGTATCGTTGCATCCCCAAAGTATCGTGGCGCATACGCAACATATCACCGCAAGCAATATCATTGTTTTTACACCTTTTAGTCTCATAAAACCTCCTATTTAAGTTGCATATCTTAATCTAAGCATTGATCCAAACGTGCTTGAGCCTATATAGTTTATTGTCGATTGCGACCGTTCGGACCACCCATAGTGGACTAAAAACGAATAAACCGATCCGTTGTTTGCGCCTTTTCGATAACCATAAACCACGACAGCGTGGTTACCGTGTCCACTATCCTGTCCTGTTGATGACGGAGATGTTGGCTTCTCCAAACTTCCAAAGAGAATTGACGGAGTGCTTTTATCGATTAAGTTTTTGAGTGTTAAATTGCTAAATAGCGGTGTTACCATATCATAAATGCCCATGTTTTTATATCCATAATAATTAAAATACTTTGTCAAACACTCTCTTACTATTGTTGACGTAGTGCTTGTTCCACTGTGTGTTTTAAAGTTCAATAAATGTTGCGTGAACTCACCGCTCCCGTAATAGCCATATGAACTACTATATTTAAACCTTTTATAACCGTAACTATCTATTTCCATGAATTTATCAGGAACACATCTTTTCACAAATTGATCATAGTACCCTAACAATAATGATGCGGCAATGTATCCGCAACAACCTGAATTGCCTTCCTGATAATAACTGAACGACACACCAGTTGTTTTTGTTGTGAAAAAGCCATAATTATTTACACATGTCCAATGTGTACCATACAAGTCACACCCCTCACTCATGATAGAAACACTATCATTACATTCTTCCGCCTGTGCTACTAAAGTGTCATGCATATCCTTTGATGAATTCTGCACTTTTCCTAAGACTTCTACTTCGCTATCCAAAGAAAATAAAACCTCTCCGCTCATGATATCGACAAATGAATTGCCTTGTAATACACTGAAATATGTAGGGCCAAAATAATATAAGTTTTCGTTGTAATCAATATATGGAGACTCACTAAAAGCAGAATATTCTACCATGGTTTCAGCATCATCGCATACAATAGCATATCCTGTAGGCTCACATTCTAATAATGTATATGTGTTATTATCGAGATCTCTTAATTGTTTGATCTTTGCCAAGCGCACATTAGATCCATACTCCTCATTCATTTGATCGACATATGAATTTTCTATATTCGGTGTTACCAAAGCCGCACTCGCAATATTTGTATCAATTGGCATGAATAGAAATGTGCAAATTGAGCAGACAAGAATAATAAGTATTCCTGTTGTGCAAATAATAAATTTTCTCATGGTTTTCCCCCTGTATATTTTTCACGGCAAAAATCATTGCCGCAATATATAGACAATTCAAAAACCGAAAATGGGAAAATTTTACAATAAATATTTTTATTTGCTTGTCAAAATCGATGACAGCATATCAAAAAACGCATCGGCGTTGAGAGCAGATTCGCCTTCGTAATGTATATCTATTTTTTCTTTGTCGGTTATCAAACTTGCGCGAGCCCTATAGCGTGAACTTTCCGATTCGCCGTTTTCGATTGAAAATTCGTATCCTATCTGACAATCGCCAAATTGTCTGCTTTGCTCGAATTCTCCAAAATCGTACGGGTACTCCTTCTCATCGATCACACAAACGAACGTAAACAAATCGGCATCGCCGTTGAGTTTGACTTTGACAAAATAATACTGTTTAACGTCGGTATCTTTCAGCACTATAAGATTGACTTCCGCATCGGCGATATCGACAAACTGCACAAAGTCGAAATCAAGGTTCATCTGCGATACGGACGACGGAATCGTGTTGTATAACTCGCTGTTGTATTCTCTTTGGGTGATTGCGATAACAGTCGAGAGAACGACGATAAAGACCGCCACCAAACTTACGGCAATGGCCCTTACATACTTCCAAGTGAATTTTTTGCTTGACGTATCGTCAAAATGAGCATCGGACAACGATTCAACGAACTCGTCGTCTTTGAATTTATTCATTTTCTCATCGGCATATTTTTTTAAGCGTTTTTCTTCTTTCATTTTATCTCTTTTTACCGCCGTTATTATTGATAATTATCTTTTTGAGTTTTTTGAGCGTTGCCGCATACGATTTTCTGAAATTGTCATATTTGATTTTGAATTGACAAGCGAGTTCTTTGAGCGAATAGCCTTCAAAAACGTGCAGATAAACCATCTTTTTTTCTGTCTCGTTGAGGTTTTCAAACAATTCTTTAACTTCGAGCAGACCGTCAATGGCGCTTTCGTTTCCTGCGAAGTCAAAATCGTCAATCGAAACGTATCTTGCGTCTTTCTTGAAACTGTTGATTGCAAGATTGTCGCACACCTTATAAATCCACGCCGTAGGAGAAGCCACACTGCCGACCTGCTCGAATTTTCCCTCAATCAATTTGCAAAAGAAATCGTGCGCAATGTCATGCGCAATCGAATCGTCGAATTTTACGGAAATATGAAGTACTATTTTTGAATAGTACTCTTCATAAATCTTCAAAAACGATTGTTTGTCTTTGCTCGCATTCTTAAATCTGCGATTGAACTCTTTTGCATCCATATCGTTTTTATATTAACACAAGCCGCCCACAAACGCAATACGGACAAAATCGTGCACGCTTCGGCTTTCGTCAATGAAAATTCAACAAATCTTCGATTCCGTACAAGCCGTTCGGCTGTGAAAGAATAAATCGCGCCGCTTTTAGCGCGCCTTCGGCGTAAACGCCACGAGAAAACGCTTCGTGTCGAAGGATTATACGCTCGCTCCCCGTGTCGATGATCACCTCGTGTTCACCGAGCGATTCGCCAAGTCGCAAAGAGTGCACGTTTATCTCTCCCTTCTCTCGTGCGTTGCCTCTGCCGATAACGATTTTGCCGAATCCTCTTTGCTTGACGATACGCTTTGCGATAGACAGCGCCGTTCCGCTCGGAGAATCCAACTTTTTTGAATGGTGCGCCTCCAAAATCTCTATATCCGCAGACTCGAAAACTGCCGCAAGTTTTGCCGAAAAATCTTTGAGATACGCGATTGCGATCGACATATTGCTTGCTGCAAACACGGGTATACTCTCGCTTGCCCTTGCAACGCACGCTCTCTCTTGCTCTGTATGCCCCGTCGTTGCCACAACGAGCGGAGTGCAGTTTCTCACGGCAAAATCAACGACTTCGGGCACGGCGGTATGCAGCGAAAAATCCACGATCGCGTCCGCGCATTCTTTTACGTCCGCAATGCGAGCGTACTTTGCCGATACGCAACTCGGCGTATCGTTTTTTGGGTCGTATTCATACGCCTTGTCAACCGCAAAGATTTCAACGTCTTTTGTAGATTGAAAAAGGGCAAGCATCTGCTTGCCCATACGTCCCGATGCTCCCGTAAGAATAATTCTCATACGAAAGCATATTCAAAATATACGTTATTTTATGTATCGTAAAAACGGTATCAGAAAAGACCTACGATTTTGCCGTCGTCCATGACGTCGATTCGCTCTGCGGACGGAGATTTCGGAAGTCCCGGCATCGTCATAATCTCGCCCGTAAGCACCACGATAAACCCTGCGCCTGCGCTGACTTTGACGTTCTTTACGCCAACGGTAAATCCTTCGGGCGCGCCGAGCAAAGTCGGATCGTCCGAAAAACTATATTGCGTTTTTGCAATACACACGGGCATATTTGAAAAGCCGAGTTGTTCGAGTTTCGCAATCTGTTTTTGTGCGGCAGGCGCAATCGAAACGCCTTGTCCGCCGTATACTTTTCGCACGACTTTTTCGATTTTTTGAGTTATCGAATCGCAATCGTCGTATGCGAAAGCAAAGTTGCCTTTCTCCTCCTCACAAAGTCGAACGACCTCTTTTGCAAGTGTTTCTCCGCCCTTTGAACCGTCTGCCCAAACCGTAGACAGAACCGTGTTTACGCCGAGTCCGTTGCACTTGTCAACGACGAATTTTATTTCTGCGTCCGTATCCGTGGGGAAGCGATTGATTGCCACCACGCAAGGAAGCCCGTATACGTTTTTGACGTTTGAAACGTGGCGCAAAAGGTTGGGTATACCATTTTCGAGCGCTTGCAGATTTTCGGTTGCAAGGTCTTGCTTTTGTGCTCCGCCGTGCATTTTCAAAGCACGCACGGTTGCCACCACGACAACGGCGTCGGGAATCAGATTCGCCTTTCTGCATTTTATGTCAAAAAACTTCTCTGCACCGAGATCTGCGCCGAAACCTGCCTCTGTGATAGCGTAATCGGCAAGATAAAGTGCCGTTTTGGTTGCAATCACACTATTGCACCCGTGCGCGATATTTGCAAAAGGTCCGCCGTGAACGAGCGCCGGAGTCCCCTCGAGCGTTTGCACGAGGTTTGGTTTCAACGCGTCTTTCAAAAGTGCGACCATTGCGCCTTGCGCCTTCAGATCCGCACAAGTTACGGGCTTGTCATCATAGGTGTACGCAACGATGATCTTTGCGAGTCTGTCTTTCAAATCCGAAAGCGACGAGGCAAGACACAGCACCGCCATAACCTCGCTTGCAACCGTAATATCGAAACCGTCCTCTCTCGGAATACCGTTTGCCTTTCCGCCCAATCCGTCGACGACGAAGCGCAGTTGTCTGTCGTTCATATCCACGCATCTCTTCCAAGTGATTTTGCGAGGGTCGATATTGAGCGCGTTGCCTTGTTGGATATGGTTGTCAAGCATTGCTGCAAGGAGGTTGTTTGCCGCGCCGATTGCGTGGAAATCGCCCGTGAAATGCAGGTTGATATCTTCCATAGGCACGACTTGCGCATAGCCTCCTCCGGCAGCGCCGCCCTTTATGCCGAACACAGGTCCGAGCGACGGTTCTCTGAGCGCAACGATTGCGTTTTTGCCTATGCGCCTGAGTCCGTCGGCAAGTCCTATGGTGGTCGTGGTTTTGCCCTCGCCCGCAGGAGTCGGCGTAATCGCCGTAACGAGCACGAGTTTGCCCCTCTTTCCTCCTTTTTTCAAGAGCGGAGCGTAATCGATTTTCGCCTTATATTTGCCGTAGTTTTCAATCAAATCAAGATCGATACCGCAACTTTGCGCCACTTCGGCAATCGGTCGCATATTTGCGCTTTGCGCGATTTCAATGTCGGATTTGTATTCCATAGTCCTCTCCGATTCTTTTATAAGCAGATTATACCACCCCTCCGCGCTTTTCACAACAACAACTTAAAAGGCACGTCCGCAATTTTACGATTTGAAACGCATATACTTGACTTTGTATCGAATTAGTGTTACAACATTCGACGAAAAAAACACGGAGGAATCCAAAAATGAAGGATTTTGCAAAAAAGTATATCGAATGGTATCAAGGTCTTGACAAGGTCGTGAAGATTCTGCTCTGCATCCTTTGGGACGTTCCCGCAAACCTTTATCGTCTTGCAAAAAGCGCACAAAAAGACAGCGTGCTCGGCATCGTGCTTGCAATCGTGCTTATGATATTCGGAGGCTGGGTGCTCTTCGTCATCGATATCGTCTCCCTCGTCGTAAAAGACAAGATTTACTGGATTGACGACCTCAACGGCGATAGCAATTGCGACTCGAACTGCTCTTGCTGCTCCTCTTCCGATTCTTGCGAAAAGAAAGCGGACGACGCAAAAGACGGAACGGTTGAATAAACCTTTAAGTCAAAACACAAAACGAAAAGCGTGCCAAACGGCACGCTTTTGTTTTGCTTCGATTCGTTTATATCGCAATTATTTTGAAATATTGATATACACTCTGTCGCTGCTTGAACTGTTGCTATAATACACTCTTATTGTGTACGACGTTCCCGAAGACATATACACGGAAGCCGTGTCGCTATAAGAAGACGTGCTCAATTTGGTCGTACCGTCCACGTAAACGTAAATATTTGCATAGTTATCGTTGTCTGAAATTCTGATGGTGTAATAGCCGCTTGACGAAGGAGTAAATGTATAGGTGCTCGAACCGCTGTTATACGATGACATATAGAAACTCTCATCGAGAGAATTGCTATAGCCGCTATTACCGCCACCATTATATCCGCCGTTTCCGCTACTGCCGCCGAATTCTGCGTTTACGATGCCAAATCCAAGCGCCATACCGAAAACGAATACGCCGATGATAATGCAAACGGTGAGGATGATTGCAATTGTCTTTTTGGACGCTTTGCCTTCGAGATGCGCACTGCAATCGGTTGTCGCTTCAAAAATGAAGGGTTGGAATTTGATTCCGCCGCAACCGTAAATCCAGGCAAACAGCATAAAGAAGAAATACATAACGAAGAATTCTACGCTGAATACCGAAAGTGCGATTTTCATCAAGAACACGAACGGGTAACCGACAAAATAAACGACCGCTTTCACAACGGTGTTGTCGCTCTCTTCGCGAATGCTTTTGAGAAGGAAATCCGCAGGTGCGGCAACGATCTTGTAGCAGAACTGCAAAATGTAGAACGCCGGGATCATAAAGATGACCGCAAGCAGGAACGGCGAAAGCAAAATGCCCGCAACGACTGCAAGTCCGACGGGGATTCTCTTGAATTGCTTGAACTCAAAGAACTCTTTTATCGTGTTGGTTATAACGCGCATAAATGCGTCGCTTCCTCTGTTTTGAGAAACGGCTTCCTTGTTCTCTTTTTTGCTCGGTTCGGATTTTTCGACTTTGGCGTCCGCTTGCTCAAAATCAAACTTGAAAGCGTCGCTTTGCGCTTTTTGAGCATGCTCTTTGTGCACTTCTTCTTCGCGAGCGGTTTGTTGTTGATTTACGAAAACCGCGCCGACGCTGTCGTTGTGCTCTTCGGGCTCGTTTTGAGCAGGTTGAGTTTCCTGCGTTGCTTGCTCGTGTTGAGATTCGTGTTCGAGTGCGTCTTCGTGCTTATAAAAAGGATTTTTGTACTTTTTGCCGCAATGAGAACACTCCAAAAACTCGTTTTCGATGTTGTCGAACGCTTCCCCGCAATTGGGGCATTTGATAGTCTTGTCCATAAAAGGCCTCCCGTATGAAGTTTTATCTCCACCAAATCTCCGCCATACTCCCTTCGATTCGGTTTGAATCAAATTATTTTTCAGTCGTTATTTTGTTGACTTGTTTGCGCTTTTTGTTCTTCTTTTTCGCGTGTTCCTCGTCGTATTCTTTGATCGCGGTCGGAAAATCGATTTCTTCGAGTTTCCCTTTTTTAGCAAGGTAGCAACGCTTCCCGAGTGCGAATATGTATCTGTCGTGATCGAGGCTGTCGCTGTACACGTTTTCAACCTCGACGTTTGGAAGAATCTCGTTGAGCCTACGAACCTTCTCTTCCTTTCTGCACACCTTCCCGAGCAGGTGCCCGTTCTTTTTGCTGTGCGGACTTGCGATGCAATAGTCGATTTTCATACGCTTTGCAATCTCTTCGATGAGAAAGTCGGGGCTTGCGCTGATAAGCACGACTTTTCTGTCGGGGTCACGATTTTCGGGCTTGAAAAAGTCGTAGATATCGTTTTGATGCTTATCCCAATATTTCTTTACCGTCTTTTCCGTGTTTATCAAACGCACGAAGTTGAACGCAATTTTCTTGAACACGGGTACGGGAAGAATCTTTGTGACCATCAAAAATCCCCAAAATAACTGGAATGGCAACAACACGAGCGTCCACGGGCAGTGCGCCATACTCCAAAACCAATAATGGAGCGCGCTGTCGTACGGAATTGCCGTCTTGTCGAAGTCGTAAATGTCAACTTTCATCTTGCCTTCTTCCATAATGCAGATATTATAACATACTATTTGTAAAAAATAAAGCACGAATTTTGCTTAAATACCGATTGAATTTAATACAAATTTAAGATACAATTCGTAATATAGTTTTGAAAAACAGAAAACCTTTGATTATGCGGAGGTGCTTATGAGAATTCTTCTTGTAGAAGACGAAAGAGAATTATCAAAAGCGTTAGCTCAAATGTTGATGAAAGACGGCTACGACGTTGACTGCGTATACGACGGTGCGGACGGATTGAATTTTGCGTCCACGGGTATGTACGATATGGTTTTACTCGACGTGATGATGCCCAAAATGAACGGCTTTGACGTGCTTGCCACGCTTCGCCAAAGAAAACTCGAAACGCCGGTTATTATGCTCACTGCACTCGGCGACGAGAACGACAAAATATCGGGACTCGACAAAGGGGCGGACGACTACGTTTCAAAGCCATTCTCTTTCAACGAACTTTCCGCGCGCATCCGTGCGGTGCTCAGAAGAAGAGGCAAACTTCTCTCTGACAACAAACTCGAATACCGCAACGCGTCTCTCGACCTTACCACGTTCACGCTTTCCACACAAAAAGGAAGCATCAACCTCACGGGCAAGGAATTTGAACTGTTGAGATATCTTTTTGAATACCCCAACTTTGTTGCGACCAAAGAAAATCTCATTCTCAAAGCGTGGGGACTCAACAGCGAATTCGAGTCCAACAACCTTGAAGTCTATATGTCGTTTTTGCGCAAGAAACTCACCCATCTCGGTGCGGATTTCACGATAGAATCGGTGCGCGGAGTCGGCTACAAACTCTCTCAATCCAAAATGTAAAACCTAAGTGACGCGTTTATCGCGTCACTTTGTTTATTGCACGAATCAAGGTTTTATGCTTTGATTTTTGACAACTAAAACCCTTATATTGCGATTTGTATGGATATTATAAGAAAACAACGCGTCAATTACACGGTCACGACCACTCTCATAGCGGCAGTATTTCTGCTCATCGTTTTGGGCGGTCTGTTCGGCGTTGTGTACGGCTCGAACGACGTATTCATCAACAAGGCAATCGAAAAAGCGCTTGCAGATCCCGTGCACTATAACGACGAAGTCGCAAACGATTTGAGATGCATTTTTATCTATTCCTACGACAACGGAAAATTGGAAATAGACGGCAACACCGACGTTTACGACGACGAGGCAAACGCCATAATTCTCAAAGCCATAGAAACCTCAAAAGGCAAATTCGAGTATAACGACAAGCACTTCGTCGTGGCAAACAGACAATATCCGAACGGCACGCTCTACGCGCTTATCGACCGCACGAGTTATCACAAGCAACTTGCCAACACGGCAATTATGGTTGCGCTCCTCTATTGTTGTTCGGTGATATTCGTCGCTCTTCTTGCCCTCTTGTCGTCGGCAAGACTTCTCTTTCCCGTTGCCTCGGCAATGACCAAACAACGCGACCTCGTGGCAAACGCTTCGCACGAACTCAAAACGCCTCTGACAATCATTGCGACCAATCTTAGCGTAATCAAATCCGAGCCCGATTCCACCGTCAAGGACAACGAGAAGTGGATATCGTCAATCTCAACGCAACTCGTGCGTATGCGCGATTTGATAAACAATATGCTTGAACTGAGCAAACTCGAACAGAGCGAACTTCCCAAGCAAGACGTAAATTTCAGCGAAGTGTCCGAGGGTGCTTGCCTTGAATTTGAAGCAACGTGTTTTGAAAAAGACGTGAAACTTCTCACCGACGTGCAACCCGACTTGCACGTTTTGGGCGAACCGAAATCTCTTGAACGCCTCGTCGTCATTCTTCTCGACAACGCAATCAAGTATTCGGGCGAAAAAGGCAAAGTGGGCGTTCGCCTGTTTTTGGACGGAAAGCGCGTACACCTGTCGGTTATGAACACGGGCGAATGCATCTCCAAAGAGGATGCAAAGCACGTTTTTGACAGGTTCTACCGCACCGACGGCGCAAGACAAAACAAGGACAATCAAAGTTTCGGACTTGGCTTGTCCATTGCGTCTGCCACCGTAAAAGCGCATTGCGGAGAAATCTCCTGCCACGGCATCGAAGGCAAAGGAACGGTGTTTGACGTGTATCTGCCCACGCTCAAACTCAAAAAGGACGGAACGCCCGTCGAACCCAAAAAGAAAAAGAAATTGTTTGAACTATAACAGAAAGCGCACCTGTAACGGTGCGCTTTTCAATTAATAATTAATAATTCTGTATGGGGTTTTCCCACACCCGAAGAAAATTAATTTTCGAGTTTTTGATCGCCGAATTTGATTGCGCCGGTTTTGCGCATTATCTCGCTTATGCCGAAGGATATTGTCGCAGGGAGAACGAACAGACAAAGCACTATGCCCACGCCGAGTTGCCAGTCGGGTATCACGCCTTGCGATGCGTCAATCGTGCCGAATACGCCCACAAGACCGCTCGTACCCATTCCGCCGCCCGAGGCGTTACAACGAAGTCCCATAAGCACGGCAACGAGACCGCAAACCGCACTTGCCACGATTTCAGGCACCATAATCACGGGTTTTTTCATAATGTTGGGGATTTGAAGCATACTCGTTCCGACGCCCTGCGAAATGAGTCCGCCCGCGCCGTTTTCTCTGATACTTGCCACCGCAAAGCCTATCATATGTGCCGAGCAACCTGCAACGGCAGCGCCACCGGCAATTGCGAATACGTCGGGATTTTCAAGAGCCGTAGCGCTTGTGGCTATCGCCACCCATATAGCAGCGGAGGAAGTTGGCATAGTGAGCAAGATTCCCATTACCACCGCAACGAACACGCCGACGATAATCTTGACCGCAGCACCTGCCTCGATTGCCAAAACGATGAGTTTTGCAAGCAAATCGATGAGTTTGATAAACGGCCACGCAAGGAAAATTCCGCCAAGGCACAACAGCATCATTCCGAGCGGAATAAGGATTATATCGAGTTTGGTCTTGCCTGCGTAAAGCGATGCGATTTCAACCGTAAAAAGCGAAACGACGTACGCGCCTATCGGGTTGCCGACTGCGCCGAAAGCAATCGTAAACGCGGCGTTTTGGCATAGCGCGTTCACAAGATTGCCTGCAAATGCGCCGACGAGTCCGGTAACTGCGGCTGTGAAAATCACGAGCGGTTTTGCACCGAGTTTATGCGCAATTCCTATGCCGATACCTGCGCCCATAAGCATTTTGGCAACGCTTGCGAGATAGCCGAGCACTTTTGCAAACGAATTATCGCCGCACCACGAAGCGATTTGCGCCAAAATCGTGCCTGCGATGAGCGTGCAGAACAGGCCTTGCGCCATACCCGAAAACGCGTCGATAAAATAGCGCTTGCAATACTTTTTGACGACGGAAAGCGCCTTTGCGCCCTTCTTTTCACGAGTTGCGTAATCCGCAAGGATTCCTTCTTTCAAATTCTCTTGCGAGTTATCGTTTTTTTCGTCGTAATCCGCCGTCGAGTTTTCGTCGGATCGAGCAGCCTCTGCAAATTGAGAGGATTCTTCGGCTATCTCGTCTTGGTTTTGGTCAAAAACGTTGCCGTTTTCGGTGGTTTTTTCATCGTTTTTTTGCATTTTTTCGTCCGTTTTTGCATTAAAAATGCAATTATATTCTCGCCGCGCGAGTGTGTTTTTATTTGCTTTCGACGTCCACTATCTTCATTTCGGAAGACGGAGCAGTCGTCAAATCGACCTTATCGCTCTTTGGAGGGTCCTCTCTTGCCATAATCTTCATAGCCGCGCCGACGCAAAGCGAAAACAGATTTTCATAGTCGGTTTTCGTCAACGATCTTTCGCGTTTTTGATAGTCTTTGGCAAGGATCGTTGCCGTGGGATTGCCGTTTTTTGCAAAAGCGTTCGAGATAAATCCATGCAACGAATTGAACTTGTGCATAATCGTGTCGTGCGGCATCGTAGAAACGGTTATGCCCTGCTCTATCGCGCTTGCGTGAACGGCAGAAACCATATCGATCGAAAAGTCTATATTGCGCACGCAATCGCGCTCGGCAACCTGAAACGCACCGCCAAGCACGTCGCCTATGGCAAGAACCTTTGCCGAGGCAAATTCGGGATGCGCCTCAACGAATGCGCCCGAACCGCTATGCCCCGAGTTTTCCGCACCGAAAGAGGCGTAAACTATTTTGGTGTTATCCGCCAAAAGTTCGGGCTGTTCTGCAAAATACGCGTACGTTGCCATTGCGACGGCGGTTGCCACGCCGTTGTTTTCGCGCGCGAACTTCTCGACGGGCGAGAAATGCATCACGAACGCCGCAATGCCGAAAATGCCCGATACGAACGGCAAAATCGTGAATGCGCTGATTTTTGCCGCAACGTTGTCGCCTTGCGTGCCGATCGCCATTTTCAAGATGCAGAAAAGCACGAAAATAAACACCGAAACGGGTGCGATAATCATCGTAAGTTTTCGCACGAGATTAAAGTCTTTCACGGGGCTACCCAAAGACGCGTCGTGTTTGTCGCAGATGATAAGTATATTCTTGGGATTTGCATCGTCCTTCTGACTTTCGCTGACGACGTTGTAAGACACCTTTTTTGGCAACAGTTTACCGAGTTTTCGGTTGCCGAGGTACATAAGCAAAAACACGCTTCCGCCCGAAAGGAAAAGGACGAGTGACAAGAGCGTAACGAGTGCGCCCGCAACGCGTCCTCCTGCAAAAGACACGAAATACACGACGTAACAAAGCGCATACCATATGCCAAGCAACAAAAAAGAGCCTCTCCCGAGCAAAACGGGAGCGGCAAACGCCTCAAGGCGCGTCTTTGCGTCGGTTTCGTCGTGAAGTCTGTTGCGTATCGCCCTCGCGCAAGCGGTTTCATCCTTGCTTGCCGTGATGCGATTGGGATACGCTTTCAACTCTTCCGTAAACTCCTCGACGAAGTCGATTGCGCTTTTCATATCGTCGTTGCTTATTACACTGTGCTTTTCTTCAAATCCTGTCATATCTTCATTATAACACGCTTTTGAGATTTATCAACCACGAATAGCCGTTGAAAACGCAAAAAGAAAAGGCGCATTACGCGCCTTTTCCGTTTATGCTTTTAGGTTGCATTATTTTTTAGCATCCGTTTGAGGTGCTTTATAGTTGTTGGTCATCTTCACGCCGAAGCTGGGTCCGTCCGTGCCGGGAGCAGTCATTCTAGCTTTG
>ULOF01055933.1_pt1 | contig 25425 bp, 17 predicted proteins | sample 1952371 | NCBI WGS metagenome assembly ULOF01 (sample SAMEA4835597, study PRJEB28245) | human gut metagenome | biome: gut microbiome; material: fecal sample | place: Denmark | collected 2008 | reverse complement strand
CGTCAGCGGCGCAACCAACGTCGGCGGCATCGTCGGCGTAACAACGGGCGCAAATACGCAAATCGTTTCCGCTTACGCAATAGAAGGTGACTTTACAGGAAAAACAGAGAAGAATAGCAACGTCGGCGGTATCATCGGCCTTGCACAATTAGACACCGACGCAAGCACTTCTTACTGGGTCAAAGGCTATGCCAACGAAGAGATTGCAGGATATGACGTCGAGCATTTGGACAACCTTAGATTTACGACGGGCACGGAGCAAACGGGCTGGTTCTTCCTCTACGCAAACGATGCAAACGGCACGGGCGATTTGGGCAAGATAAACACCAAGCACTCGACGGCGGCTGTGAATAACAACGCTCCTTTAGGTGCGGCTGAGGCTTCCGAGGTGCAAGCGGACGATGCCGAACTCAAATATTGGAAGCGTATCGCAGACGCATACACCGCAAGCGAGCGTGCAAACGGCGAAGACGACAACGCCAAAAATCCGCTCACCTCTACAATAGTCAAAGGCTTCGGTGCGCCTCAAAAAGGCACGCTCTACGCCACCGCAACCGCAGCACTTGTTTCTTCGAGCGGCTACTATATGTATGTGGCAACTTCGGGCAAAGTCAAACCCACCATCGAGTACGGCAACGTCGACAACACTACGTTGGGCTATCTTATAAGCGTCAACACCATAAAGAATGGCGGCAGCGCTACGACGGCAGACGATACCACCGAGCAATCGGTCGACACGGCAGGAAACGTTGCAGTGTTCTACCGCAAGATAACCAAGGGTGAAGATCTCGTTTACAACGGCTACTATCGCAACCCGATCATCGGACTTGACGACGTAGGCTCATACAACGGTGTTATTACGCTTGACAACAACGGTGAAGCAACTGTGAGCGACTATGCAGAAAAGTATATCTACACCGCAACGACAATCACAAAAGACTCCAACAATAATGTAAGCGAAACCGTATTCGACAAGCCGTCCGATCCCGGCACATACACGCCCACGATCAAGATATTCTACGTCGACGCAAGCGGCAAAGCACGTCTTGTCGGCGGTCACTTAGGACTTGCGTGGACGATAAAAACTCGTGATTTGGAAGTTGACTTTGGCACTACAAGCTCTAGAGAATATGGATCGAAAGGAGCAGCAGACGTACAAAACGATGTTGACATGACAATAAAGATCGCAAATATCGCGCCTAATTTCGGTCTTGACGTGCCAATCAAACTCACGGTTTCTATAAGCGGGATTGTCCTTACAACGTTCACTTGGCAACCGACGCATAAGTTCATTAAAGAAAATGCATCTTCGTTGTCAGCGACGGATCAAAAGGCTGCAGATGGTGTGACAATCAAGAGTTCGGAACGCAAGAATACAGGTACACTTCAAGGTGACGCAGAAGTAAAACACACGAGTGAAGATATCACAGCGTCTCCTGCAAATTACACTTACACTTTGACGATCTGTCTCAAGTTTGTTGAAGCAAGAGACTATGATATCACCGTTTCCGACGGCTCGACGACAACCATTCGTTATACGTTCGACAAACCGAAGGGTGAATTTAAAGTTACGCCTGCAACGCTGAAAATCAGAGGCAAAGATTCTTTGGGATCTGCAACGTTCAATAACCAATGGCACGATTACTATTGGTATATAGACAAGGATAGCGGATTGAAGTATGACGATACCATAGAAGTACTTGCTGCGTTTAATCCGGAATTCTATTCATATAACGGCGAACATTCTCCGTTGTATAAAAACAACAACACATTGATTTCCGAAAGTACAACCATCAGTGTTGGTGGCGCGACTGTAAGACGCGATACGGCGAATAACGGTTTTGCAATTACCGCAAGGGAAGAGGGTTCGTATTACATTAAATTCTCTTCTCTGACAGTCGGGAATTATACGCTTGATCTTGTCAACGGCAGTAAAGAAAATTGTGAGACGCAACATTTTGTAATAGGCAAGAATGAATTGTCATTCACATGGAGTACAGGCAGTTATACACACATCTATGACGGGAAAACACAAGGAACGTTTTCAGTCACGATATCGACGGTAAAAGGTTCGATTAATGAGTTTGAAACCTTTATTTCGAATTATTACAAATGGACTATTACAGGAACGGAAACACCCACAACGTCTGTTGGTGAAAGCGATGGTCAGAGCAAGATTACGATCACGTTTAAAACCGGCGTGAACGCAGGCAAATATACTGCATCTATTGCGCTTAATGATGATCAGAAAGCAAAAGAGTTCAGAGAAGCAAATAAACACAACTGTGCTATACACGCCGCTGAAAGCAAGGATTATGAGATAGAAAAGCGCAGTTTGACGTTTACGTTGTCAACGCTTGGTAACATAACAAAATATACCTACAACGGTGAGCATCAAGGATTGATAAGCATTAAAGTCAATTCTCAGAGTGGAAACACAGGACTTGTTTCAGGAAGTGTAACGGCAACGTGGAGTGTAGTTAGAGGAACTGAAGAATTTAGAACCGGCACTTCGACGGTCTCGACAACGTCGGAGGGAAATGTTACGGGGCTTAACTCTATAAACTACGGTACTTATACGGCAACGGTGTCTTTGAATAATGAAAACACCAACTATAAAGCCGATAAGAAATCGATAGTATGGACTATCGATAAGTATACGCTTGAACTCAGTGATTTGACGGCAGGCAAGAAGGTGTATGACGGTATTGCAACGACTCCGACGCTGAAGGTAAATGACACAATTGTAGATAAAGGTTCATTCACTCCGACCGGTGTCACAGGTGATAAGGTAAGCATCAAGTATTCTGCAACGATAAACGGCACTGCTTACGAATCACTTGTCAATGTAGGCAAATATAAAGTGTCGATTGGCGGAAGTGGAAATGATGCTATCACGGTTTTGCCTGCAGAAAGAGAGGGTATCAATACTGCTGATAACTACCAGATTAATAATGGAAGCTCAAGCGTTGAATATGAGATTACGCCAAGAGTTATCAAATTGACATGGCAGAATATCAAATCGTTTGTTTTCAGCAACGCAGCGCAAGGTTTGATTGTGACCGGAGTTGCAAGTGTAAGCAGTGGCGGAAACGGACAACTTGCAATCAAAACAGGAACAAACAAGATTAGTGGCGTTGAAATAACCGGATATGCAGGCGGCGATACCATTTATATAGAAATCGCCGGTGCAATAACGCACGTTGATGAAAGTGCGTCTTCTATGAGTGTGGTAAAAATAAGTGTCAATGGATCTAATGCTGACGGATCACGTTCAATAGATGGAAACTACAGCATTGAAGCAGAAAGTCAAACGAGCACAGAGTTTAGCATCACGCCTTCGATTGTTTCGATTTCGTTTACGTCGAAAGATATAATACTGGAAAAAGTTTATGATGCCGACGTAAAAGCACTCGACAATTTGATCAAAGACGAATACTTTACGTGGACAGCAACAGGGGACAAGCCTGCGAAAAACCCGTTCACAATTCATGGTAGCTACAACAACAAACACGTGGGTGTGAATAAGCCGATTACGTTCTCATATACCTTTGTTGATCCTAGCGAAAGAGGTGATTATGCAAGAGGAACAGCCGATTCAACAACAGAATACACGGTCGGCAAAATCACTCCTGCGGAGATTATAGTAACGCTTGACAAGTTGCGTAGCGGAAGAGCCACCAGAACGTTTACGGGCGACACGCGTTATGGCGGAGACGGTGTGACAGGCAACGGCACAAGCGAGGTTTATCGTAGCGGTGAAGGATTCTCTGTCAGTGGAGTATATGATAAGTCAGACACCATTACGATAGTTGCCAATTACGCTGAGGCAGGCAAAGGCCGTGAATTCTTCGATGCATATGTCAACAATGTGTATTTGGACGGGGAAGTTTATAAGCAAGCCGCAAAAGGCTATTACAAGATGCTTATATTCACTATAAGCGGAAAAAAGAATGGAAATATAAGTGACGCTGACAATTACACGTTCAAAGTGTACGACACTTCAGGAAACGCATATAATTCCACTGCCGGCGATAGTACAACTTCGGTGACGGTCTATGACAAAGACGACAACGACACAACTCATAAGAATGCAACCGGTTCAACAGGCATAGACATCGAAATCACGGTTAAATCCGTGCGTGTAAATTACACAAATGTAGCGCAAAGCTATGCAAACGACGACAATACCTACAATACGAATTGGCAACCCGTTGAGGGTACAAACAAGGATATGCAGGGGACTGGTGCAGAAATCGTCGTTGTCAACAACTGGATGTATGAGAATAATGACCCGAACAACGCAAAGAGAACTTATACGGGTTATACGACCATAAGAGGTTCTGCGACAAGCAAAGTACTCGGTGCGTCGGTTTCCAAGACAGATGGTATGAATTTCAACTATCGTTTGAGCAATCAACCCACGCTCACCATTGCATACTTCGTTTCGGGAACTGACTACAAGATCAATTCGCTTGCACGCTTGCTAATCGCATCGTTCTATTATACGGCATCGCAAACAAAAGATGATATTAACATTCTAAAGATCATATCGTCGGGATACAGGTGGGTGACGGTCGTAAGCAACGATGATTATGAAACAGGCAATTTTGAGACGATAGCAGGTTCAAATGCGACCACTTGGGATGAATATTTTGCAGAGTTGGAAGGAAAAGGTTACTCCGTATTCCTCAACGTTGAGGCGATTGCCGAGGACAACGTGCCTGCAAACACGTGGGGTTATTATGAAACGACTTCGAGTGAAACTTCGTCGATTCCTACCACGTTTAAGCTGACAAAAGACATAAGCGGTAAGTTTACAGAAAACGATATCAGGGTGCTCAAGTCATTCTTCACGGTGATTGACGAAAATGGCAAGCCAACAACGGCGACATGGGGTAGCAACGGAACGTATCTCAAGAATATACTTGCTGCAACAGAAGGACAAATTGTAACCATCAACGGAAGTTTGTTCGTGTCAACCGCGGTAGCACAAGGAACGACGAACTTGATAGGATTCAACGGCGAGTTTGACGGCGACGGCTACGTCATCGAGTATCTCAACATTATGGGATACGGCAAGAGCAACGTAGGCTTCTTCGATATCGTCGGCAGCAATTCGGTCGTCAAGAACTTGCATTTGAGAAACGTTACGATCAACGCAAATCAAGGCAACGTCGGCGGTATTGCGGGCAGTGTGCTTGCGGCGGCAGAAGCGGCAAGCGAGAGTAGCATCGCAAACGTATCCTTCCACGGCACGATCAACGTCGACGTTCCCACAACCAATCCAACCAACGGTGTGGTCGGCGGTCTGGTCGGCAATAGCGCAAGAGCGATCGACGGCGCAATCGTGCTCGGCACGATCACTGCAAACGGCGCGGTTTCCGTCGGCGGCGTTGTCGGTGTGACGACTGCTTCGATAAGCAACGTCGTGTCCTTGATGCAAGTCACCGCATATAGCGGCACGGTCGGCGCATTTACCGCAACTCAAGACGCAACAAATGTCACAAACTCCTTCCATATGACCTACGCAGTGTGGCTCAAAGGGACGGGATTCGTCAACGTGGACGATAAGAACAAGTCTTACAACGAGTTGATGAACGGTTCGATTTCCGGTTACGGCACGAGCAACAAGTATTATTACGCAGGCGAAACGCCGTCAACCAAAGGCACGTACGACGTCCTTGCCGACGTAAAACTCATAAGTTCCAATGCCATTGGCGCAGATAACCCCGCCAACGCACGCGAGAGTATGCGACTCAAAGACCTCGTCTACGTGTACTTGCTTATGTATTCGCTCACAGAAGACACGGATTCGCTCACAGAGAACGATGCAAGTTTCACCGTCAAAGTGTACAAGTTGAGTTCTTCGAGTTGGCTCGTCGGAGAAGCAGACGGCACGAGTGCTAAACCCGTTGCAATAGCCAACAAACAGAACGTATCGCTTTTGAGACAACTTCCGTTTGCGACGTTCACGCTCAAGACCAACGTGACCGTAAGCATCTCGAATACGTTTGCAGGCGCGTTTTTCGGAACGGTTGAAAGCGCAAAGAACGACGGCGTGTCGCTCGGTTATAAGATAACTTGCAACCAAGCAATGTTTGAAGCGTATGCCGGCGGTACTCCGAGTTGTTTGACAACTTGAGTCGGTCGACACTCCGACTCGTTGACGCTTCCGACTCGGTTAACAATCGAATTGGCTGTCACTTTGCGTTGATTGTCGATTTGAGTCGGTTAGATAGTCGATAAAATCGTTTTCGGACGAATTCAATGCCGTCCGAGAGCGGGGAAAGCATCGTTTTGATCGCAACTCGTTCGCAAAACGAAAAAACTGCAGAGAATTCGCGAAATTGCGATTCTAACCGTGCGTTTTCAAAAGGTTGAAACGCGCGTCAAAAAAAGTTGTCGAAAAATCCAATAAAACGCCTTGCTTGATTGTAGTTTATATATAGATATATATAAATCCGCAAGGCAAACAAAAAAATAAGCAGAAATATAAGGAAAGACTATGCAAGCAAGCAAAAGCAGAAACTTCAAAATCATAATGTCGATTATGATTCCGCTTTTGGTGATCGTGACCACCGCAGTTATGGTGGGTGCGTCGTTTGCATGGTTCACAAACGCCGAAAAAGTCACGATAACGGAGATCACGATGTCCACTGCCGACGCATATACCATCACTTTTGACCTTGGCAACAACTCGCTTTGGGACAATATGCTTTACGTCGGACAAACCGCGTTTTGCGACAAAGGCCCAAACAAGGGCAAACTTATGACTGCTGCCGTCGCAGGATCTAACGACGTTGACACGAGCAATCGCGCCTACTATTTTATCAACACCGTTGCGCTAAACACGGGCGGCAGAACCTTTGATATGAGTATGGCGTTCGACACGACGGAAATTTTGAAATACGAATATAAAAAGGATAGTGACGGCAACTACGTTCGCGACGAAAACGGCAATCCGATTATCGTCAAAGATGAAAACGGAAAGCCCCGGTATTCGTCCATAAAGAAATACGGATTTGAAAACTCGAATCCCGCGAGCGATATTCCGTATGCTTTCACCTGGTTTTTCAAAAAACGCGATATCGTAGCCGTGCAAAAAAGCACGAATTATGAAGAAGTGTCCTCCGGTAGCGATACGACCAAAACTTATGAACGACTCAAACAACTCGAGCCGTCGGCAGGTGAAGAGTGGTACACGCCTTACGGAAAACTCACTTTCGGAGAGGTCTCCGAAACGGTTGACAACACAACGACCAAAAGCGTCGTCGTGACGAAGATCAACGACAACCCGATATCCGTCGATTCTTTCAGCCTTAAAGACGAAGACAAAAAATGCAACGTCACAGGCTTTTCGACCACTACGGATAGCGAAATCTACGATTTCTATATCGTGTTTGCACCCGAAACTATGTTTTGGATGCAATTTTTCAAAGCCGATCGTGACCAACATACTGCAAGCGACGTATACACACAAGACGAGCAGAAGAAAATATTTGAAAAACTCGAAAATCAAATGTTCTATTCAAGTATGAGTTATTCGGGGTCTACGTTCAAGTTTTCGGCAGTAATCAAGGTGAATTCGGTGCAAGAGGAGGCGCAAGGCAATGAATAAGACCAAACGCACCCTCATAGTATCGTCCGTCGTTATGGCGCTGATTCTCGTTGTTACCGTGGTCAGCGTGACAGCCGCATGGTTCACCAACGTTGCAGACTCAACGCCGACGGGATTTGAAATCAGTTCCGACCTGTTGCAGGAGAGCGCAAGCATAAGTATTGACGAAAGCGTGAGCGGATACGGTTCTTCCATATGGCCTGCGATTGCAAACCCCGGCTATCTTGCCAAAGGCAATCTCGCGCCCTACGGAACTGCGTTGAAAAATGCAGAAAAGGACGTGATTGACAAAGGTGCGCAATGCGCCGTGCTCTATTTTCCGATCAAGTTTGTCGGTGACCCCGATTCGGGCGCAACCGACGGCAGAAAATCGCTCGTACTCAACGTGGTTTACGCTCATCTCGGCACGAAAAGCGAAGGCAACGATGACGTGACGGAGGGCGAGGAAAACTATCTGTCTGCGTTCAACGTTGAAATGGAACTGGTTAGAATCACGGAAACCGACGGCAAAACCGTCAGTGAAACTATCACTCCCGTCGAGCCGAACGATAATTCGACCGCAAAAGACGTTTATTATTATCAACCGTTCTTTGACAATGCGACAGAACTTCTGCCTAGTTACAAATTGTATATGCTCGTCAATCCCGGCGACACGTATTACGTCAAAGCGACGGTCTATTTCAACCAAATCGACGAGGAATGTGACGAAAAACTCATCTATATGGACGTCGATAAAGACAAATCGATCGTGCTCAGATTCGAGTTGCAAAATCAAATCGATTCGACGATAGATATCAGAAAAGGTACAATGCCCGCAGGAAAAATTCCGCCCGTAACCTCCGCAACGCAAGGATAAACGCAACGATGAAGACAATTCGCAAAAACAGAATCGCGATGATAATCGCAATCATAGTACTCTTTGCCGTCGCCGCTTCGACGATGGGAGTTTCCTATGCGATTTGGACTTCACCCGACGGCTCTTACGGCGGAGGAGAATCCACGGCGTCACCGTCCGTCACACCCGATTCAAACAACGTTTGGGCAAAGTATTTCAACGGCAATATCATTGAACTATTTGACAAAGACGGCAACAAAATCGCAGGCAACTGGTTTGAAATCACGACTTTCTATACCGACGGCGCTGCCTGCCAAGGATTGAATCTGTCCGACGTTTACATTCCCTCAAAAATAACGATCGATAAAACGGAGTATCAGGTTTATCGCATCACCAACAGCATTTTTGCCGATTCGACGCTCAAGAGCCTACCCGTAAGTATTCATATTCCCACGACGGTGCGCGAGATCGACGCTGCGGCGTTTGCGTCTTTGCCGAATCTCGAAACGGTATATTTTGAGAACGTGAATCCTTGTACAATCGGCGCATACGCCTTTGCGGGATGCTCTAAACTCACAACCGTCACAATAGTAAACGGCACAAAAGAATTGTTGAAGGCAGACCAAACCGCTTTTATAGGCACTATATATGGCACTAAAGTGACGCTGTAAATACAGCGCCAAAATGGGATATAACAAAAAAATCAAGTTTTTTTGCAAATATGGCAGCAATGTTTGACACAAGCGCAAACTCTTGTTATACTAAATAGGCTCGATAAAAGAGATTTGCTTTATTTGTTATGAAAATAACGAGGCGAGCGTAAGCGTGTCTTGCTTGAAAGCGAAACGTCAAACCGTTTGGACAGAAAACGGTTTCAAAAAACAAAAGAAACGATTTGCTTTGATTTTATATGGAAGCGTATCGAAGCGGTCATAACGAGGCGGTCTTGAAAACCGTTTGGGTGAAAGCCCACGGGGGTTCGAATCCCTCCGCTTCCGCCAAAAATATGCTGATGTGGCTCAGGTGGTAGAGCACATCCTTGGTAAGGATGAGGTCACCAGTTCAAGTCTGGTCATCAGCTCCAAATCCGTGAACGAAATTCGTTCACGGATTTTTCATTTCATTGAACGCAATGAAATGAATGCACGGCTTTCAGCCGTGCGGAGCGCTCGTCGGCATCGCACGACGATTGAGAATACTTCGTGCTCTCATCGTCTTTGCTCGCCGTCATCAGCTCAATACGGATATCTCAAGTTTGCATTTTCTTATAACTCGACAATATAAATTTGATTTCCAAATACGTCATTGTGCTCGTCGGCATCGCAAAAAAATTATATGCTATTTGTACAAAAAACGAATATCCATTTTCCCGTATTATCGGGGGAGCATATTTGCATATGAGAATTCTCGTATTCGTATATGCGCAAATATACATATGTTCGGAAAAATGCGCAAAGGTATTTACGCCGCATATTTGGTGTGTTATAATACTTCATTATAAATATTCTATGATAAGGTGAAAAATGAAAATCAAATCGAATGAATTTTTCAAGCACGACGCAGACGGCGTCGACGTTTTGCTCGCTGACTCCCCGGAAGTTAAGGCGCAAGTGAAGAAACGCAAAAAACGCGTAAAGAACGCAATCGTATGGTCGATTGTAGGCACGCTTTTGTTCGTGCTCGTTCTCAACGTCGTGATTTTGCCGCTCACGGGCAAGTGCGCAAGAGTCGATCACGTCACCGATTACGTCGGCGACAATAAGTATATCGCGTTTCACAGACCCGAAGGACTTATGCTGTCCGCACACCGTGCAGGCGGCATTCTCGAACCCGAAGAAACCATGGCGGCGTTCAAGCAGTGCATGGAAGAGGCGCAAAGAGAGAATTACAAGGTCGATATTCTTGAATTTGACTTGCATCTGACCAAAGACGACGTTCTCGTGCTTATGCACGATCACGAAATCGATCGCACTTCAAACGGATCGGGCAAGATTTGCGATATGACGCTTGCCGAACTCAAAACCTACAACTTCGGCTACAATTTCCAAACGCAAGAGGGCGAGTATAAGTATCGCGACAAGACCGACGATCAACTCAAAGACGTGCGTATCGTGACTTTGCAAGAGGTTTTGGAATACGTCGAAAAGGTTGCGCGACCCGACAAAACGATGAATTACGTCATCGAAATCAAGGACGGCGACGACGTCGGAAGACGTGCTATGAACAAACTTTATCGCATGATGGTTGAGTACGATATCGTTGATCGCACTGCGTTCGGAACATTCCGGGGAGAAATAAGCAAGTACGTTGACGAGTGCAACGCTTTGGGTACTTTTGAGCAAAAAGTCGTGCGTTCTGCGGGCATCACCGAGGTTTTGGACTTCTATTATGCCTTCCTTTACGGCAATACAAATGCAAAATTCAATTTCAAAGTGTTGCAGATCCCGATGGGGTTCAACGGATTCTTCGATTTGTCCACCAAAGAGTTTATCGATTTTGCGCACAGCCTCGGCATTGCGGTGCAGTACTGGACGATAAACGATCCCGACGACGTGGCAAAACTTCAAGCCAACGGTGCGGATTGCATAATGACGGACAATCCCAAGATGGCGTACGAAGTCTTGCACAGAAACGACAAATAAGTTCTGTCAAAATTTTCACAAAATGAAAGGCACTCAAGCGAGTGCCTTTCGTTTATCGCGTTATTGCGATTATTTCTTTGCTTCTTTTTCTTTGCCGAATCCTTTGAGGAATCTGCGGAATCCGCCTTTTCTTCCGTTGAGCATATCCACAAGTCCGTCAAGCGAACGCTTTGAGATAATGCCCATTGACCAAGCCGCAATCGTGCGGTAGGGCATATCCTTGACGGAGTTGGTGAGCATTTCGGGGTTTTCGGACGAGAGCGCGACGAGATTGATTATGCCAACGCACAGATTGTACATAAACTTTCCGAAGCGCGACACTCTGCATTGACCGATCGTGTTGTTTGCAAGCAACTCGCCTTTTTCGTAGGGGCGGTTTTCCATCATCTTTGCGCCGTAGAGAGCCTCGAATTGCTCGACGGGGATCTCGGTTGCGTTTGCGATATCGTAGTAGCAAGGCGCAACTGCTTTGTAATCGGGGATTTGCGCGTCGGGATTCTTTGACGTGACGTTGATCGTTCCTTCGAGTTTGATATCGCGAGAGGACGCACCGATGAGAATTCTGAAATCGCCGCTTTCGACGTGCCAGTCGTTGATTGCCACGTTGTAGTATGCAAACGCTCTTGAATCGAGGCTGATTTCAACGTCTTTTTCTTCACCCGGTTGCAAAAACACTTTCTTGAATCCTTTGAGTTCTTTTTCGGGACGGTAGAGAGTGCTTTCGACGTCGTTGACGTAGAGTTGTGCAATTTCGCTGCCTGCAACTTTGCCCACGTTTTTGACGGTGAAAGTGACGGTGAAGGGATCGCCCTCGTTGATTGCGTCTGCGCTCAAACGAAGATTCGAGTATTCGAATTGAGTGTACGAAAGTCCGAAACCGAATGGATATTTGACTCTCTTTTTCGCACTGTCGTAATAGCGATATCCCACGTAAATGCCTTCGCGATATTCCACCGTTCTCGGTCCCATACGGAAGTATTTAGAGCCGAGATAATCGTCCTCGTGCACGGGGAAGGTTTCTGCAAGTTTGCCCGACGGGTTGACCTTGCCGTAGAGGAGATTGTATGCCGCCTCGCCGCCTGCCTGACCGCCGAGATAGAGGTTGAGTATGCCTTTGACGCTCTTGTCCCAATCGCCGATTTCGACGGGCGAACCGCACGAAAGCACCACGACGACGTTTTTGTTGACTTTCAAAATCTCGTTGATGAGAGTGACGTGCGCAGAGGGCATCTTGATATGATGACGGTCGTAACCTTCCGATTCAAAAGCGTCGGTAAGTCCGACGAAGAGAAGAACGGCGTCTTTGCCTTTTGCCGCTTTGACCGCTTTGGTCATGAGGCTCTTTTTGTAGCCCTCGCCTTTGAGAACGTAACCGTCTGCGTATTCGTATGCCTGACCTGCTTTGTCGAGTGCGTCGGTGAAAGAGGTGAGTTTTGTGGGGAGAATGTGACTCGAACCACCGCCTTGATAGCGAAGTTTCTTTGCAAGTTTGCCGATGACGGCGATATTTTGCTTTTTGCTCAAAGGAAGGATGCCGTCGTTTTTGAGAAGAACCGCTCCGCCTTCCGCCGCTTTGCGAGCGATAGCGTTGTGCTTTTCAATGTCGAAAGTTACGCCTTTGACTTCGCGCACGATATTTTCGTATGCAAATTTGATGAGGCGAAGCACCACTTTGTCGATATCCGCTTCGGTGAGCGTGCCTGCTTTGAGCGCTTTGTAAACGTTGTCGTCGTTGAGACCTTTGCTGCCGGGCATTTCGAGATCCATACCTGCTTTGACGCCTTCTGCGCGGTCGTTGACTGCGCCCCAATCGCTCACGACGATGCCTTCAAATCCCCATTCGTCGCGCAAAACGTCGGTGAGGAAACGCTTGTAGTCGCTCAAATAAGTGCCGTTGAGACGGTTGTACGAGCACATGACGGTGGTGGGTTGCTCGGTTTTGACGATATGCTCGAATGCGGGCATATAGATTTCGCGGAGAGTGCGCTCGTCAACGATCGAGTCAATCGTCATTCTTATGTATTCTTGGTTGTTGGCAAGATAGTGCTTGAGGGAAGTGCCGACGTTTTTCTTTTGTACGCCGTGCACCCACGCTGCGCCCATACGTCCTGCAAGGAAGGGATCTTCGGAGAAGTATTCAAAGTTTCTTCCGCAAAGAGGACTTCTCTTGATATTTACGCCCGGGCCGAGAACGGTGGAAACGCCGAGAGATTGCGCCTCGATTGCGATTGCCTCGCCCACTTCTTCAACGAGGTCAACGTCCCAACTCGACGCCGTCGTGACTGCGCCGGGGAAGCAAGTCGCAGGTTCGGGCGTTTGCATAATGTTGACGCCTTTGCCAATTTTTTCACGTCTGAGTCCGCTCGGGCCGTCGCTCATGCGCACGGCAGGAATGTCGATTCCGTCGCGTTTTATCGGTTGCGTGAGCCAGTTCGTAGAGCCGGAAAGCATTTTCACTTTCTCGTCGAGAGTAAGTTTTGCAAGTATAGCCTTGTAATCGTTCTCGTTCATATTTTCCTCCAACAGAGTGTTTATATTATTGTTTTTCGGTGATAAACCACCGATTCTGTGTTTTTCGTCTTTTTGTCGCACTATTCTGATACGCGTGCGCGCTATATACGGTCTAATAAGTCTTGAACGACTATGTAACGACTATATTTTATTATATCATTTTTACATTCGATACACAATATGAATTTTGCGATCGGATATACGATTATTTTTGAGCGGCGAGTTTTTCTTTATCGCGAACTGAGAGCGGCATTTCGTCGTTGATATAGGTGTTCCAAACGTCGATGCGGTCGTTCTCGTCGATTTGGCGCAAAACTCTGCAAGGGTTGCCAACGGCAATGCAGCCTGAGGGGATATCTCGCGTGACGACGCTGCCTGCTCCGACGACTGCGCCTTCGCCGATCGTGACGCCTCCGCAGATCACCACGTTTGAGGCAATCCACGCGTTTTTCTGTATTCTAACGGGCTTTGAGTACTCCAAATCGTGATAGCCGTCGGGGTAATCTCGATTGATTCGTTCATCGGCAATCAAAGGATGGCAGGGGGTGGCGATGGTGACGTTTGCGCCGAGCCATACGCCGTCTTCCAAAGTGATGGGCGAAATGTCCAAAAGAGTGCAATTGTAGTTGAAAAAAACGTCGTTGCCGACGTGAATATTGACGCCGTACTCACAGTAAAACGGGGTGAAAACCCACATGGATTTGCCCTTTGAAGAGGGAATTAACCTGTTTAGAATGCGCTTTTGGCGGGGTGTATTCCAAATCGGGCACTTGTTGAGTTTTTGCGTAAGATACATACCTTTTGCGTGTTGCCAAAAGATATCTTTGCTTGCGGAATTGTACAATTTGCCTTCAATCATACGTTTCCAATCAGTCTTTTGAGTGCTCATAATCCACCTCCGATGGTACTATTGTAATGCACTTTGTATGAAAGTTATATCAAAAATCCGAACAAAATATCAAAAAACGATTGTAAAATATGCAAAAAATGCTATGATTTTGGTATGAAAAACAGCGAAAAAAAAGAGATTATCGTCAAATTCTTGCCAAAGGGCGTTCACAGCCCCGTTTTCGAGCAACGCGAGAGCGGTGTCGTCCATACCTCGTACAGTCGCGAGGTTGAATTTTATACGTTTGTGAAAAACGGCGACGTGAGCGGTCTTCAAAAAAACATGAAGAGTTTTATGAGCGAGGCGTTGGTCGTGGGAAGAATGAGCGACGACAATTTGCGGCAGGTCAAATATTTTGCGGTGAGTTGCATTACGCTTGCAACGAGGTATGCGGTTGAAGGCGGACTGATGGAGAACGAGGCGTACAACCTTTCGGACTCGTATATACAGTGCGTTGACAAAATGGATAGCACCGAAGAAATTTTGAATTTCCTCGTGGAGAAAGCAACCGAGATTACGATGCTTGTGAGTTGCAACCGTCAAAGGCTGGAATATCCGCCGTCCGTGCGCAAGGCTATAAAATGTATAAGCGCACGCTTGCACGAAAGATTGAGATGCGAGGACGTTGCCGTAGAGTGCGGACTGAGCGCAAGTTATCTTTCAAAGGAATTTAAGGAATGCGTGGGAGTGACGATGCACGAGTATATCGTGTCCGAAAAATTGGAAGCGTCAAAAGAATTGCTCGAAGGCGCACCAGGATACGACGATATTGCCTACGAAGAGGTGGGATATTATTTCGGGTTCTGCTCGCAAACGCATTACATTCAGTGTTTCAAAAAGAAATACGGGATGACGCCGAAAGAATATATGGAAAGAAACGCGGTGAAATGATCCGAAAACGTATTTTCGTTTCAAAATAAAACAGCGTCGAAATAAAATATCGAAAAAATTGTAACCTAATGAGAATTCATACGTTTGATAAGTGAGGAGCGAATGAAAAGCACGGCATGGGAAAACCTGTTTAGAAAATACTACAACGAGGCTCTGTTGTACGTCTTTTCGTTTTGCCACAACCGTGCGCTCGCCGAGGATCTCGTGCAAGAGGCGTATATGAGGGCAATCCGCTCTATCGACGAGGAAAAAGACGGTTTCAAATTCTGGCTGTTCAAAGTGTGCAGAAATCTTTATTTCGATACGCTGAGGAAAAACAAGAAAGTCGAGGCGATAACCTCGGATATGCCGTCGAACGAATCGCTTGTGGACGACGTGATCCAAAAGGACGAGTACCGCGCGCTGTACAAAGCGATATCTCTTTTGAAGGACGACTTCAGAGAAATCGTGAGATTGTACTACTTCGACTCGATGTCCGTCAAAGAGATTGCTTCGATCGTGGACGAGTCGGTTGACAACGTGAAAATCAAACTGTATAGAGCAAGGCTCAAACTCAAAGATATTCTGGAGGCATATATATGAATTTTGACGACGCATTCAAACACTGTCAGGAAGGTGTCGCTACGGAGGAAGAAAAGCAATTTGTCAAAGAACAACTTGCAAAAGCAAACGAGTTTCTCAAAAGCGAATCTATAAGAGATGAATCGCCTGTTAAAGAGGCGGACGTAGAGGACGTAAGAAAGGCGAAAAAGAAATTTAAGTGGCAATATATCGTCATTCCGATCTGCTCGATCGTGTGCGTGTTGCTCGTGATTGCGGCAATTCTCGGCGGAGTGTTCGGCTCGGCGGCGTCGTATGCAAAGGACGCGGCGGTTTTCAAAAAAGCGGCTTGCGTGGATATCGCAAGACAAAAAGCATACGAGTTTGTGACCGAGTCGCCGACTTATAGTTTCGTCGTGGTCAACGGCAAAGAAGATTTTCAAGTTGACGATATCGAACCCGACTTCAACTACAACGGAAAGAATATCAAAAGCAGTTATTATGCCTATATCATCGAACTCGAAGTGAAACGCTACGATTTCGATATCGAGATCGAAGTGGATACGAGAACGGGCGACTGCAAAGTCATAAAAGTCGATCGATAATAAATAGTGTGTTTCCAAACATAATTTTCCTTAAGAACGAGGCGCGCCGACGGCGCGTTTCGTTTTTTGTATCGTACAAAATATTCCACTAATTTTTATATGAGGCTTGCATACAATAATTGTATGTGGTCAAACGTGATTAGCATCGGCAAAGAATACCAAAAAGAAATAGACTATATTCTCAAAAAACTTCAAAGCACCAAAGACGTATCGTACGCAACCGAAGAAAACGAGGAAAGGATATGGATATATCTTGCGTCGTCGTGCGACGTGGCGCAAAAAATCGAAAACGAAATGTACGAGATGCTCGGAGTGGTGTTTTTGTCATTTCTGAAACTCAGATTCTTTCTTGAAAGACTGCCGATGAGAAATATGTCGCAAGCAAAGTGCGCGCTTTTAAGTTCGATGCTGCACTTCGACAAAGAGTTCGAGCAAAACGTGATTGCAAAGACTTTGTCCGACTGTATGGACTACAACGTGGACGGAGTGTTCAATTTCCGTTTGCGCTCGCTTAAAGAAGCGTGGAGCGAAGTTGCAGAGGTTGCGGCAAGACTGCTCGAAGGAAGCGACGGGGAAAAAGACGTCTTTGATATCGCGACGTTCATCGCCGGAAGCGAAAGCGGAAGAAATCGTATTGCAACGGACGGAAAGAAAGTGGAGAATCTCACTCAAAGACGACAAGTGGAAATCGTGCGGTTATTTGACGAGGAAGAATATAATCTAATAAACGCAGTAATAAAAGAAAAGCCTTGCGAGATTTTGCTCAAAGGTCACTCGGTGTCCGACGTAATGCAAAATACTTTGCGAAAAATCGCGAAAGTTGTCGAAGAGATATAAAACACGAAAAGTGTTGCATTTTCGGCATAAATCGACCAAAAACGCCAAAAACGCCTCAAATATGATATAATAATTTGACTTAAAAACACGAAAAGTGTTAAATTGTGTCGAGCAAAAACACGAAAAGTGTGTTGATGTTTTGACGTATACATAATTTGGACAGGCAAAATATTTATTATTTTTAACAAGAATATTCCTTGCTATTATTCTCGAGTTGGAATATAATAGTCTTGATATTATTTTGAGGTGATAGCATGTTGAGTTTTATTTCGGCAAAAGAAGCAGCGGAAAAATGGAATATTACACAAAGGCGTGTTTCTGTGTTGTGTAGCGAAAACAGAATAAACGGCGCAATGATGGTTGGCAATATGTGGATTATCCCGTCAAATGCCGAAAAACCGATTGATAAAAGATCCGTTCGCTATGAAAAGTCAAGAAGTGTTACGCTTAAACCTTTTGTAAAATGGGTAGGCGGAAAAAGCCAACTCGTTGAGCAAATCGAAAAAATGCTCCCGGCAGCAGGAAAAAAAGTTTTGACAAAATATGCCGAACCTATGGTTGGCGGTGGTGCATTGTTTTTCAGCATACTTTCCAAATATGATTTTGAAGAATTGTATATCAGCGATATAAATGCCGAACTTATAAATGCATATCAAGCCGTTAAAGATGATGTGGATAATTTGATTGCAAAACTTAACGAAATGCAAATGCTGTTTTTGCCTATGGACGAAAACGGCAGAAAATATTTCTACTATACCGTTCGTGAACGATTCAATGTAACGACATTAACCGAAGAAACCGCAACTGAAAAGGCGGCACAGTTTATTTTCCTGAATAAAACATGCTTTAACGGACTTTATCGCGTAAACAGAAAAGGGCAATTTAACGTTCCTATGGGGGCGTATAAAAATCCGACTATTTGCGATGATGAAAATTTGCGCAATATACACGAGGCGTTGCAAAACGTTACGATCGTTTGTGGCGATTATTCGTTGTCGAAATCGTTTATAGATAAGGATACGTTTGTATATCTCGATCCGCCGTATCGCCCGATTTCCGAAACATCTGCTTTTACGGCTTACAATTCAGACGCATTTGACGACGAGGAACAAATAAGACTATCAAAGTTTATTGATGAAATCAATCTTTCGGGAGCAAAAATTGTTTTAAGCAATTCGGATCCGAAAAATATTAACGAAGAAGATAATTTCTTTGATGATTTGTACAAAAATTACAAAATAAATCGTGTTGTAGCAAGCAGAGCAATAAACAGTAAAGGCGACAAACGCGGGAAAATAAGCGAATTGCTCATTTGCAATTAAGGAGTGTAAATATGATAAAGAGTGGTAAAGGTGGCGGAAATACAAGAACGGGTTTGGTATTTGAGGGCAAAACTGATTTGTCTACTTTTCTAACTCAACAACCACATTATTCAGTTGTTGGTCATGATGTTTTCTTTGACGATAAAAAGGTGGCCGAGGTTTATAAAAAACACAGTTTTTATTCGGTATTTCTCAAGAATCTTGAGATTGATTGGACAAAACATATTTCTAAACGTTTATTGCCCGATGATAGCATTTTTGTATTATTGAATAACGTTTTGTTCATTATTGAATGCAAACATCAAGAAGTTGCGGGTTCTGTCGATGAAAAATTGCAAACATGCGATTTTAAGAAGAAACAATACAAGAAGCTAATGTCTGCGGCAAACATCGATGTTGAATACATTTATTTGTTGGATAATTGGTTTAGAAAAGAACAATACTCAGATGTGCTGGATTATATTCATTCTGTCGGGTGTGACTATTATTTTGAATATATTCCATTGACTAGATTAGGCTTGCCTGTTCCGCCTGAACTCATTGAAGACTAATACTCATGATAAAGAAAAATATACCGCTACAGCCCGAAAATTTCGAACTCGAAACAAATACTGTTTGGTCATTTCCCGATCGTGGCAAATGGGCAACGCACGACGCTAAATATCGTGGAAATTGGTCACCGTATATTCCGAGAAACGTAATTCTGCGTTATTCGAAAGAGAACGACACTGTTTTGGATCAGTTCGTCGGTGGCGGCACCACTGCTGTTGAGGCAAAACTGACAGGCAGAAATTTTATCGGTGTTGATATTAACCCAAACGCGCTTGAAATTACAAAAAGCAAATTGAATTTCGAGTGTGAATTTAATCCGACGATAAATATTATCCAAGACGATGCGCGTAATCTTTCTATGATTGCCGATAATTCGATTGACCTTATCTGCACGCACCCGCCGTATGCCGATATTATTCATTACAGCGAAAATATTGACGGCGATATGTCGCTTATGCCGATGAAAGATTTTTTATTTGAAATCGGCAAAGTCGCAGAAGAATGCTATCGGGTATTGAAAAAGGACAAGTTTTGCGCTATACTTATGGGCGATATGCGCAAAAAAGGTATGGTTCAACCACTTGCTTTTGAAACAATGCGTATTTTTGAAATGGCAGGGTTCAAAACGAAAGAAATTATAATCAAAGAACAACACAACTGCAAAGCCACGGGATATTGGAAAACAAACAGCATAAAGTTTAACTTTCTCTTACTCGCACACGAGTATTTGTTCGTGTTTAAAAAATGAATGTCCCCGCGATTTAAAAGAGCAAAAAGAAAAGGCAGGCAAAACGCCTGCCTTTTGAGTGGATGAAGATATCAATATACCTTTCTTGCTTTTATGACGTCGTCGCCGCTCAAGGTCAACTCGTCTTCGGTGTCGACAATTGTGTAACGAAGTCCGTTTCTCGTTGCGCTGATGCCGCCGAATCTGTTTTCGCCCGTATCCGTTGATATGACCGTGTAGCGATGAGTCGCGCTCTTGGGGGCTTTGAGATTGGGAAGATTGACCGAATTGGTGATATTGCCGTTTTCGATATAATCTTTAAGCTCGGTCGCAGCCATAACCGCACAATTGTCTTCGGCTTCTTGAGTCGACGCTCCGAGGTGTGGTATTGCGACGATGCCGCTTGTGCCGACGGACTCTTCGCCGGGAAAATCGACGACGTACTTGCGAATTTTTTTGCTTTGCAATGCCGATTTGATTGCCGCTACGTCGCAAAGTTCGCCGCGAGCCGCATTGACGAGAATAACTCCGTCTTTCATCGTGGCTATCGATTGCTCGTTGACAAGTCCTTTGGTGTCGGGAGTCATCGGCATATGCAAAGTGACGAAGTCGGCGTCAGACCAACTTGCTTTCATATCGTCGAATATGGTGACGAAGGGAATTTCTTCTTTTGCCGCTTGGGGGATGAAAGGGTCGTAACCGACTACGTTCATACCCAAAGCGTGCGCCGAGATTGCCACTTTTCTGCCTATTGCGCCGAGACCCAAAACACAAAGTGTTTTGCCTGCGATTTCGTTGCCTGCGAATTGGCTCTTGCCTTTTTCAACTTGCTTTGCAACGTCGTCGCCTTTAAGGGTGCTTGCCCAGTTTATCGCTTCGCTGATATTGCGCGCGCCGATGATGAGTGCGGCAATGACGAGTTCCTTGACGGCATTTGCGTTTGCGCCCGGTGTGTTGAACACGCATACGCCTTTCTTTGCGTAATCCGCATGCGGAATATTGTTGACGCCTGCGCCCGCTCTTGCCACTGCCAAGACGGAAGAGGGAAGCGCGTATTCGTCCATTTTGAAGGAGCGAACGAGGATTCCGACGGGGTTTTCGCTCGTATCGGTGACGTTGTAACCTCCAAGGACGGGATTTGCGAGTTTGGATATAGAATTGAGTTTCAAAACGTCCATATAATACCTCGCTTTATTTGTTTTCAAGTTCAAACTTCTTCATAAAGTCGATGAGCGCTTTTACGCCTTCGACGGGCATTGCGTTGTAAATGGACGCTCTCATGCCGCCGACGAGTTTGTGCCCTTTGAGGCTGACGAGCCCTGCTTGCTCGGCTTCTTTGACGAATTTGGCGTTGAGTTCGTCGCTCGGCGATACGAAGGGAACGTTCATAAGAGAACGGCTCTCTTTTTCAACGAAGTTCTCGTAGAAATCGCTCTCGTCGATGAAGTCGTAGAGCATTTTTGCCTTTTCGCGATTGATCTGTTCCATGACCTTGACTCCGCCGAGTTTTTTGAGGTGACGAAGGTTGAGCATCATCATGTAAATCGACCAGCACGGAGGCGTGTTGTAAAGGCTGTTCGCATCGATTTGCGTGCGATATTTGAGCATAGTGGGGCAAATGGGAAGTTCGCCGCCGAGCATATCGTCTTTGACGATAACGAGCGTTACGCCTGCGGGAGCAAGATTCTTTTGCGCGCCCGCGTAGATGAGAGAATACTTGCTTGGATCGATAACCTCGCTCATTATGCACGAGGACAAGTCCGCAACGAGAGGTACGTCGCCCGTGTCGGGAAGAGTGTTGTATTTAAGACCGAAAATCGTGTTGTTTTCGGTGATATGAACGTAACTTGCGTCTTGTCTGAAATCATTGCGAGTGGTCTTGGGAATATAAGTGAATTTTTTGTCTTCGCTTGACGCTACGAGGCGAATATCGCCGTATTTTTGCGCTTCTTTGTACGCTTTCTTTGCAAAGTTGCCCGTGACGATATAGTCCGCTTTTCCCGTCTTGAGAAGGTTGAGGGGGATCGCTTCAAACTGCGTGGACGCGCCGCCTTGCACCATTATGACGTGATAATCGTCGGGCAAATTCATAAGTTCACGCACCAAATCGAGCGCTTCGTTGTTGATGGCGTCGTACCACTTGGAGCGGTGACTCATCTCCATTACGCTCATCCCCGAACCGTTGTAATCGGCTATGTTTCTGCCTGCTTCCTCGATGACTTCGAGCGGGAGCATACTCGGGCCTGCCGAGAAATTGTAAACTCTCATAAAATTCTCCTTTTTCGTGTCATAATCGCTATGAAATAAGCGATTCGATATACTATAATCGTAAAGGCAAAACTAGGTTTTGTAAAGATATTTTTTCGATTTAAGGCGTTGATTTTGACGCTTTTGGACGAAACTCTTGCGTGTAAGGTAAAAATAGTGTAAGATTAATTAATAATTAATAATGAATATTAGTAATTGAGGGTGGGGCTTGCCACACACCCCGATCTAAAATAAGTATTTTCGGAGTTATATATATGGCTAAAAACGCAAAAACAGTTAAGGTTACCTTCCTCGGCGGCGTGGGCGAGGTCGGTAAAAATATGACCGCTATCGAATGCGGCGACGATATGATTATCGTCGATTGCGGCGTTTCCTTCGCAACTAACGAAGAAGCACCCGGTATCGACGCTATCATACCCGATATCACCTACGTCAAAGACAATATCTCAAAACTTCGCGGTATCGTGCTCACTCACGGCCACGAGGACCATATCGGCGCGATTCCCTACTACGCCGACGACCTCAAAAACGTGCCTATTTACGGCACTGCGCTCACGATCGGTCTTCTCAAAAGAAAACTCGATAAGAACGGCAAAAAATGCAATCTCGTCACCGTTTCGGCAGGAGATACGATTACGCTCGGCGGTTTCAAAGTCGAATTTATCAAAGTGTGCCACTCTATGGCGGGCGCGTGCGCTCTTGCTATCACCACCCAGGTGGGAACGGTGTTCGTTACGGGCGACTTCAAAATCGATAACACGCCCATCGACGGAAAGAAAACCGATATCGGAAGAATCGCCGAAATCGGCGCAAAGGGCGTACTTTTGATGCTCGGCGAATCGACGAACGTCGAAAGAAAGGGAAGTTCTACCTCCGAAAAAGTCGTGGGGCAGACGCTTGAAAATATCTTCGCTTCAAACCTCGATAAGAGAATCGTCATCGCTTGCTTTGCATCGTCGAACTACCGCGTGCAACAGGTGCTTTCGCTCGCGCATAAGTACCATAGAAAAGTCGTGCTCGCAGGAAGAAGTATGAAGGGCATGGTGGACGTCGCCTCCGCTTGCGGCGAATTGCAAGTCCCCAAGGGCGTGATCGTCGACAGCGTGGGAAAACTGCTCCCGAGCGAAACCGTTATTCTCGCTACGGGGTCACAGGGCGAACCGCTGTCCGCTCTCAATAAACTTTCCAAAGGAGAGTTCAATAAGATCAATATCGGACCGCAGGATCTCGTCGTGCTGTCGTCCTCGCCTATCCCCGGTAACGAGAAATCCGTGTACGACGTCATCAACGATTTGTTCAGAAAAGGCGCGAACGTCATTTACGACGCTATGAACGACATTCACGTTTCGGGCCACGCATACGAGGAGGAACTCAAACTTATGCTCACCCTCGTGCAACCCGAATACTTTATGCCCGTGCACGGCGAATACCGCCACCAGCATAAGCACGCAGAAATCGCTAAAACGCTCGGCGTTCCGTCTAAAAATATCGTTATCCCCAATATCGGAGAGTGCTACGGCGTGAACCATAAGGGAATCAAACAACACTCTAACGTCACCGCAGGAAACGCGTACGTGGACGGCGTCGTGCTCGAAAACGGAAAATCCGTCGTCAACGACAGAAAATCGCTCGCAGAATACGGTATGCTCGTGGTGCTGTGCGCCGTGGATACCGATCAGGGTAAGGTCGTTGGCGACGTCGATATCGTCGCAAGAGGCTTCAATCTCACCGACGACGTAATAAACTCTATCAAGAGCGCGACGATCGATACGATAAACGGCGCGGACTTCGATAAGATCGACGTCAACGAGATAGCAAGAATGGTCAAAAAAGCCGTGAGAAAACTCTTCTACAAGGACAGACAATTCCCAATTATCATTCCCGTCATCGTCGAGGACTGATAGAAAACCGCATAATAGAATCGAAAATACAATGCATCGTTAATAAGAAAAAACGGAATGAAGGCATAACGAAAGTGCAACGAGGGTGCAAAAAATGTTTAGAAAACGTATTATTTTGATACTGACTTCGAGGGACGAAAGCGACGGCATTTCTCAAAAAATCGCCGAGGCTATCCGTAAAATCGGAACGCATAACGTCGTGGTGATGAGCGACGATAAGTACGGCTCGGCTACTAAACTGTCCGCTCTCGACAGGCTGATGGACAGCGGAAGCGAATACCAATATCTGCTCGAGAAAAAGGATAAGGGCGTGATCCGCGATATGTTCAAATTTAAGACGTTGTCAAAGAGAGTGAATCGTATCAACAATATGATAAAGCGTTTTCACCCCGAGTATATTTTGTGCGTTACGCCGTACGCTCATCACTGCGCCGTCGAGGCCAAACGTAGGGCAAGATTCGGCACGCAAATCATCTATATGTTGCAATCGTTTACGCTGCCTAAACGCGTGCATGACGACGCAACCAACGTGTTTATCGTCGAAAATGCCGACGTAAAAGCCGATTTGGTGCGACAAGGCATAAAATCGAAAGACGTTATGGTGATGGGATTGCCTTTTGAAATCGCTCCCAAAACGAGAGAGGAAATCATCCTCAAAAAGCAAGAACTCGGACTTCCCAAAGTCAAAACCGTGTACGTCAATCTGCAAAATAAAAAGCAACTCGAGGACGTGTTCTCGCTCCTGCTCGATCAAGGCGAAATCGCAAACCTCGCCGTGTGCGTCAAGGACGAGAAGATGCTGCAAACGCTCTCGTCTATGGCGGTGAAATCTCCGCAAACGAAGGTCGTGTTTTTGCAATCGCCCGAGCAAATCGACGATTGCTTGCCCGTGTGCGACGCCGCTATAACGCAATACGATCCCGCTACGCTGTATAAGTGCTTCAAACTCGGCGTGCCGCCTATCGTGGCAAAGTCTCCGGAACACGAGTCGTCGGATATACTGTATCTTGCATCGCACGAACTTTGCCTCGTGGCAAAAAACGACCTCGAAATCGTCGGTCTTTTGTACAGACTGTTGCAGACGGATACGGGCGAAAAAATCGCCGCAAGCGGCAAAAAGTGGGTGGAACTCAGTTCGCTTGAGAATATCGCAAACTTCTTGACGGTGTATATAGGTATGTGAGCAAAAACCGTCGCCGTGGCAATGGCAACACGCAAGCGTGCGCATTGCCAAGAGCCACGCTAGGTTTGTTGCTCTGCTCCGCACAAGTCATCTTCACTATC
>ULOF01019445.1_pt1 | contig 25586 bp, 15 predicted proteins | sample 1952371 | NCBI WGS metagenome assembly ULOF01 (sample SAMEA4835597, study PRJEB28245) | human gut metagenome | biome: gut microbiome; material: fecal sample | place: Denmark | collected 2008 | reverse complement strand
CCCCCCCCCTGCCAGTAGGACGGCAGTTATTGAAATCCACACTTTCTTTTTCATGGGTTATTCTCCTTGGAAATTCCTTTTGTTTCTTCTTGCAACAAGCGTTCAACGCCATCCGTACATCCGATATGATTCTTGCCTTTTTCGTAAAACTTCAAAGCCTTTTCCTTGTCTACCGGAGTTCCGATACCGTCCTCATACACACGACCCAGAAGATAACTCACATTTCCAGGAAGTGAAGAAGATACCGAATCTTCCAATTCCTGAGCCAGCGCATACATCAATTTTTCATCCCTGCCCGGGAAATCCGTGTGCCGGATTCCGAGAGACAAGAGGAAAAGACCAGGAGCATCCTGCATACTCGCAGAGCAAATTTCCTCTCCATTGTCAGGATCCATATAACCATCGGGCAACCTTTTAACAAAAAAACCGACAGTATCTCTCGATTCGAGATAATACCTCCAGGCCTTGCCTAAATCGCGTGGCACCCCCAATCCGTGTTCATGACAATACCCCAGGACAAGTTTTCCAAAAGGGTCTCCTTCATCAGCCAATTCCTGCACCTTATCGGCATAAATGCGGGCAAGTTCAGGGGAAACATTCCAGAAGGATGAATCTGCCAGTAACTTGCTCAAAATGGCATCTGCCCCACTCACAGCAATCCATTCATCCAATTGGCGACGCACGGTATCTGCATCCCCGATATCCGTTCGTTTATTGATATTTTTAAACAGGTCTGCACCATCATATTCCTGTTGACCACGAATCTCTTTGATCGCATTTTCCAGTAATTTATAATCGTAAAAACCTATGACCAGATCCAGATCCGATCTATCCTGACAAAACAAGTCATACCTGAGAGGCTGAAAAGAAATATAGTTGCGTTCCAATAGCGTGTGATAGTAGCGGAACACCTCATCCCAATCTTCTCGAGTATAGTAATCCGAGCAGATGACACCATTCCACAGGCAACAATTCATACCTGCGAGGCTACCTCTTCGGGCAGCCTTACGGGCACAGTCCATGCCTTCTCTCAATTCTTTCATCGTCTCGGTATCTTCCACATCAAGCAACCCAATCCTGACAAGACCATTCCATAAACTCCCCTGAGCCTTGAACGGAAGGAAGCCGACAGCTCGCCCCCAAAACGAGTCTTTCATTTCCCGGATCATATCGAAATTGCATCGATAGGTATCCTGTGAAACAAAGAAAATCAAATCAGACAGCTTTTCCATCGCTCTCACATCTCCTGACTTGACCTGTCGCCGAAGAGATTCCAGCAATAACATCCTTTCCTTGTCAGGAAGAGTGAGATTCCAAGCCATTTTTACTATCAGGGAATACGCCACCAAATCGCCATTCCGCATACAATTCAGGAACCCTTCATAACCCGGCAGATCTTCATAATTCGGGCAAGCTTTTCGCACACAATATATCGTAGAACCCGAAATTTCAGTAATTGTTTTTCTGCTTTCCGGCAATGTCATTCGTAGGAATTCTTTTAAGAAACGCGCCCCCTGATGATTCAACTTCTCGGCCCTGTCCAACCAATAACCGACATCTCGAGCGCCTCTCCAGCCCAACTCTTCAGAATACTCTCTGTTACCCCACCCCAAGTGGCATGCCATCACCAAACAGGCCTCTGCATCGCCGCCATTTGCACGACGTAAACATTCCTGAATCGGTACTTGCTCTGCCGCCAAAGATGCCCAGTCTTCATGAATAACAGAAGGTACGGGATAGGCTAACTTCTCTTCCCATTTAATCTTAATCCTTTCATTATCGATCGATTTTATACATTCCTTTCGCCGTTTCCATTCATCCTTCACCCACATTTTATCCTTGCCCAACACACGACTTAAAAACTCAGCATCAACATCCGGGATACCATCTGCCAATGCCCAGATCCAAGGTAAAATAGCCCGACGCTCATTCCACAGCTTCCGCTGTTGCTCGGAATAGCTGTCCCCATACTCGGGAGCCGTCGGCCACAGGAACCAGCCTGCCACCGCTGCCAACAACACGGCAGCTATTGATATCCATACTTTCTTGTTCATGGCTTACTTTTCCCCGGAATTTCCTTTTGCCTCCCGTTGCAAACGTTCCGCCCCTTCTGAGCAACCGAGGTGACCACTTACGAGACATTGATAATACTTCAAGGCTTTTTCATGATCGACAGAAGTACCGATGCCCTCCTCATAGACTCTCCCCAAAAGGTAGCGCAAATGACCAGTATAGGGGGAATTATCAACGAATGGTTCCAATTCCTGAGCAAGCTCATACAATACGTGTCCATCTCGCCCCGGAAACTCCTTATGGTGGATCCCCAGAAACAGTATGAACACTGCCGGGGCATTCGGCATACATGTTGTACTCGATTTTCCTTCATTCGCGGAATCCTTGAAGCTAACAAACCCTCCTCCATAATTCACAGCAATCTCCCGGGCTTCCCGATAACAAGCCCAGGCTTTCCCCAAATCACAAGGGACGCCTGTTCCATGCTCATAGCAAAAACCCAGCACCAACTTGCCAAGGGGATCCCCCTCGGCAGCCCATTCCTTCACCTTGCCCACATAGGCATCGACCTCATCCGGAGAATCTTTCCATGAATCATACAAACGCAACATTTGCCGTAAAACAGCATCCGATCCTCTCTCAGCTATCTTTTCTTCCAATTCGCGCCGAATTCCCTCAGCATCCTCAGCATGCGTTAATTTCTTTTCGCCGCCATCTATCCACCAATACTCTCCGCTCATATAGCGCTTTACAAAATCAGAGCCCACCTTATTCAACGACTCCGGCTCGTAATAACATTCCAGCAAATTCCTGTCCAGGGAAGGAGACCACTTTCCCGACTCCCATCGATCAAAGGCAGGAACATACCCGCTCTCCCACAAGGTGCGATGGAATCGAAAAACCTCCTCCCAATCTTCTTTCGTATAATAATCCACGCTCGCCAATCCATTCGCAAGCCAACAATCCATACCAATCAAACTCCCTCGCCTTGCCGCCACTCGGGCACAATCCAAACCTTCGCGCCATTCGCGGTCTGCCACCGTATCGGCCGGATTGATCAATCCCATTTGTACCACCCTCTTGCCAAGAGGCAGGTGCATGGACCTTGGAAGTTTCTGAATCATCTCATACCAGAATGATGCCTGCATCTCCTTCCAAACATCACTTCGCCTCCTTCTGGTCTCTCTTGTACAAATAAGCTGAGCCATCTTCTCCATCGCAGCTACATCGCCGGCTTTCACTCCATTCCTCAGTGTTTCCATCAGCAAAGCTCTTTCTCCGGGCGGGAGATCATGAGTTCCAGAGACAAAACTCATCAGGCGGAATGCCATCAAATCCCCCTTGCGCAGGCAATCCTCAAATTCTTCGTAGCCGGGAAGCCCCGTATAATCCGGGCATGTAGCACTACGACTAGCACTTGTCGCGTATTCATCAAGACTGAGAGCCTTCCTGCTTTCCGGCTGCATCATCTGGAAAAAATGTTTGAGAAACAGGGCTCCCGGACGTCCCAAATCCGTTGCCTTGTTCAGCCAATAGTCCACATCACGAACCTCACGCCAACTCCACACCCCGATGCCCAGAACAGAATTCTCACCAACTCTCCATGCCATTGCCATGCACGCGTCAGCATCACCATTCCGGGCTCGCCTCAGGCATTCCCAGAATGGAACCAAATCAGCGGGAAGAGATGTAAAATCCGGTTGGGCAGGCAGATTTCCCTGGAAAATAAGTTTCTCCTGGTCGCGAAGAACATTCTGGGCGCTGACTAATTGTTCATTCTGTTCCTCCTTCTGCGATCGAAGTTGATCAACCTCTTTCCAATCCAGTCCGGTCATGAATTGCAAATATGCAGGATCGAACACAATTCTGTTTCCATCCATCCAATCCCATGGCAAAAGCGCCCGCCGTTCATTCCACAGCTTCCGCTGTTGCTCGGAATAGTTGTCCCCATACTCTGGCGGAGATAACCACAAGAACCAGCCAGCCACTGCCGCCAACAACACAGCAGCTATTGATATCCATACTTTCTTGTTCATTCAATTTCCTTTTGACGATTTATCATCCGTCAACTGTTGCAACAAGCGTTCAGCACCTTCGCTACACCCGGCGTGGTTTCCACCACGTTTGTAACAACTCAAGGCTTTTTCCTTGTCCACGGGTGTACCAATACCATCCTCGTATATTCTTCCGAGCAGGTAACTCAAGTCAGACAATCTGGAACCCAAGGTCGGTTTATCGAGACTTTGAACGAGATCATACAATTCCTTCCCCTGCTTCTTCAGTTCATCCGCATGTCGTATCCCCAGCGACAGCATGAAAATTGTCGGCGTAAACTGGAGATAGGAACAGGAATACTTCCCCCCATTCGTTGGATCGAGATATGGAACCGATATACATCCATAAGAACTCACTGCATCCCTTGCGACAGAATAATAGTTCCATGCCTTGTTCAAGTCGCGAGGCATACCCCGCCCGTATTCATTCAAGTATCCCAGAACGAGCAGAGCCAACGGATCCCCTTCGTCTGCCATTTCCTTCACTCGGCTGGCATACATACGGGCAATTTCCGGAGCAACATTCCAGCATCTTTCATTCTTAATCAATTTCAGCAAAACAAAATCAGCCCCCATCGTCGAAATCAGCTCATCAAGCTCGCAGCGAGCCTTCTCCACATCGCTTTCCGACGTCAATTGGTCGGAATAAAACCGTGCCATATCCTCCGTCAACTTCAGCTTTTCCAAAGCCTCATCGTAGGACTTCCTCAGCGTAGCAGGTGGATAAAAACAAGCAACCAGTTCGTCCCCGATGGGCTTCGGAAAAGATTCCCATAACTTTCTCCGTACAAAAGGCATATAGCCACGTTCCATCAAAGTTCGATGGTAGCGAAGCGCCTCTTCCCAATCTTCTCTGGTAAAATACCCCAGACTCGATATCCCCCATAAAAGCCACCAATTCATCGCGATCATGCTGCCAGACTGCGCCGCCTTCCGGGCATATTCCGCCCCTTCGCGGAATTCTTTCATCGCCGCAGTCTGCTCAGCATCCCATACACCTAGCCAAATGAGAGCATTCCACAACTGAAGCTTCCTTTCTTGAGGGAGCTTGACCATAGCCTTGCTCCAAAATGAATTTTCAAGTTCACCGAACATCTTTTTGAGTCGATCCTCATTGTCCCTCGGGAAGGAAAATACCAGTTCCGCAATCTTTTCCATCGCCTTCGTATCTCCACCCTGAGCCTTTGTTCTCAGCGCATTCAGCAACACAAGGCGTTCCCGATCAGGAAGTGTCAGGTTGCCAGCCAATGCCACCAACAATCTGTAAGCCATCAGATCCCCACTGCGAAGGCAGGTCATAAAATCCTCGTACCCCGGGAAATCGGTATAGTCCGGGCATGGTTTGTAGAACGATATGAAAACCTCACCGGCAAGCCTCACCGTTTCCCGACGCTTCGGCTGCATCTTCCGTGCAAAATACCTCAAAAAGTGTGCTCCCGGATGCTTCAGCTCTTCCGCCCTGCCCAACCAATAATCCACATCTTGAGCTGCCCTCCAAGTCAATATGTTACCTTGTTGTAACACAATACAGACCATCGCCAAACAGGCATCCACATCGCCCGCCCGGGCTCGCCTCAGGCATTCCTTCCGAGACACATGGTATACAGGGATATCCTCCTGCAATACATCTTCCGTCAGAATTGTCGGGCAAGGCCTGTTCTCCTGATTGGCAAGCTTAAGCTGTTCTTTTTCCAGACCGGAATCCTGCTGTTTCTTCATCTCCATCGTCTTCTTCGTCCATTTTTCATCTTTTCCCAAAAAACGACTCAAAAACGTGATATCGACACCTCCGCGGACTCGAGCAAACTCCCACACACCGGGAAAAAGTGCCCTCCGCTCATTCCACAGCTTCCGTTGCTCCTCGGAATACCCCGTACCATACTCCGACGGAGAAGGCCACAGGAACCAGCCTGCCACCGCCGCCAACAACACGGCAAGCAACACGATCTTTTTCTTCTTCATCTCGACTCCACTTCATCAATTTTGTTCGGAAGAATCAAGTTCGTCTTCCCCCAATCTCTCTAATCGTTCCGCACAGCCTGTATAACTGCTCCTGCCCCGTTTATAATACTCCCGTGCTCTCCCCTTATCAACAGGCGTGCCAATCCCATCCTCGTACACACGCCCGAGAAGGTAATTCAATTTGCCCGCATGATCGGATTTCGAATACTGATCCAAATCCCGAGCCAGCGTATACAATTTTGCTTCATCCCTGCCCGGAAAATCCGCAAAACGCACCCCTAGGGAAAGCAAAAGCACTGAGGGGGCCAGTTGCATATAATAGAGTTGATATTTGTCGTCACTGGTTGGATCCCAATAAAGAACCAACTCTAATCCGAATATCCCCACGGCATCCCTGGCCTCCGAATAACAGTTCCACGCCAATACCAAATCGCGCGATACGCCCAGCCCATTCTCATAGAGATAGCCCAAAACGAGCTTTGCCAAAGGCCCCCCCTCTCCGGCAAGTTCCTTCACCTTCACCACATAAGCCTCTGCAACTTCGTGAGTCACGTTCCAACAGTTGGGATTTTTCAACATTTCATACAAGACAGCATCCGCCCCCATCAAAGCAATCTGTTCATCCAGCAATCGAAGAACTTCGTCCTTATGTTTTGTCTTCGGCAAAAGAACATCCGTCCTCCATGGTAGTTCATCTTTCAATCCAGACCGTGTCAAAGCCCAATTATGGACATCCAACAAGGTCTTGGGAGGATAATAGGATTCCAACAGCTCCCTCTCCAATGGATATTTATAACCTCTATCCCAATTCCAAATGAAAGGAATATAGCCACGTTCCAACATCATGCGATGGTAAAGAAAAACTTCTTCCCAATCATCTCGCGTATACGTATTCAGGCTCGCCTGCCCATATTGAAACCAATAGTACATGCCAGCGAGGCTTCCGCGCCGGGCCGCCTCATGCGCATACACAGCAGTTTCCCGGAACTCGCGCATCGTTTCGGTATCCTCCGCAGATACGATCCCCATACGCACAAAAGAAAGAAAGGTGCTTTCCCTCATGGAATCAGGAAGCATGCCAATCATCTTGCCAAGTCTCGTTTTAATCATTTCATCATCAATATACTGACTCCAGTCCATATCGAAATACTGATCAAAAACCAGAGAGCACATCTTCTCCATCGCCGAGACATCGCCTGATTTTGCCTTTTTCCGCAACGCCTCCATCAACAAGCTTTTCTCTCGTTTCGGAAGTACATGATCTGCCGCAAGCAATTTGAACAGATAGTACGCAAGCAAATCACCATTCCGAAGGCATTGCTGCCATTCAGCATAACCGGGAAGTCCCGTATAATCCGGGCAAGGATACTCAGTACTCTTACCTTTCCCAATGACCTCCCTCTTCCGGTTTTCCGGGAGAATCATCGTCATGAAATTTCTCAGGAAACGAGTCCCCGGACGCTTGAAGTCTTCCGCCCGACCCAGCCAGAATGATACATCTCTCGCTCGCCCCCACGACAATAATTCCTGATTTGTCAGACCATTCCAACCCAGGTGGAAAGCCATCATCAGGCAGGCATCCGCATCACCTCCCCGAGCTCGTTTCAGACACTCCCGAACAGACACCTGACTCGCGGGAAGAGATGAAAAATCCAACGGTACATTCCGATCCAGCTGAAAATCCAGCTTCTCTGCGTCGCGAAGTTGCATCTGTTCCGCAGCCAATTCTTTATTCCTTATTGCCTTCTGCTTCGCGAAACTTTCGGCATCGTCTCTGTTCTTCCCCGTCAGGTAACTCACGGTCCAGTCTGATAAATCATAACCCCGCTCTTTTCCCCACGCCATCGGATACAACGCCCGCCTCTCATTCCACAGCTTCCGTTGTTGCTCGGAATAACTATCCCCATACTCTGGTGCTGTCGCCCACCAGATCATAACCGCAGCCATGGCAAGCAAAGAGACAACGACAATCCGGACAATTTTCTTTCTCATCGCCAATTCTCATCATCCTACGATTATTTTGCAGAAATGGAAGCCTGCAATTTTTCCCAACGTTCGGCACAATTGGAATTATCATCCTTCCCTCGCTCATAATATTTCAGAGCTTGGGAAAGATCGACAGGTACCCCGATACCATCCTCATACACCCTCCCCATCAAATAACAAAGAGAACCTGAAGAATCATCTTTCGTAAAATCCTCCAGTTCATGAAGAAGGTCCGGCACCCGGCTCAAATCTCTGCCCGGAAATTCCGGATGTTCCAGCAACAAGGAAAGCATTGCCATCCTGATAGCTTCCGGGAGCATAACAAGGAAATTTTCACTTCTTCTTTTATAAGCCACATTAGGCACATATGTCATATCCTTGGGATCTACACGTTCCAAGGCTCGTTCATAGCACCTCCATGCCTCTCCATGATCAACATGCAGCAATCGTTCCTGTTCAAGCAAATATCCCTGCACAAAAGCAGCACAGGGATCTCCCTTATCCGCCTGCTGCCGAACCTTTTCAATGTAGGCGCCGGCCAATTCCGGACGGATTTCCTCCGTTCTCATCATCAAGTAGCTCAACACCTGATCTGCTCCATATACGGCAACGGCATCATCCCACTGTTTTTCAATATCCTCAGCATTTTTTGCAACATACAAAGGAGAAAGATCATAGCCTGTCACCCGTTCCTGGAATAATTGTTGTCCTCTGGCAAATCTCTCATTCCAATTCTTTTGATCTATATAATAATAATTCAGGATTTTCCCATTATAGTTGTCCAAACATATCAGAACATTGAGCCGGCAGATATACGGAGCATACCCGTGTTCCACCAGCAAACGACTGTACCGGAATACATCTTCCCAATCCTCACGAGAAAAATAGTCCAAACCATTCAATCCATACCCCAGCCAAGAACTCATACACGCCAAACTTCCCCTCCGGGCTCCCAGCCTAGCGTATTCAGCCGCTTCACGGAAGTTGCGCATGGCAACCGTATCCTCGGCATCCAGCACCCCCATGCCAACACATGCGTGCCAAACGCTTTCCCTCGCAAATCCCGGCAACAACTTGATTATTCTGGAGCATAACGATGCTTTCATCTCTCTTTTGATCTCCCTGCTATACTCATCTATCTGTCCTCCTTCAAAAGCGATTGCCGCTAGATCCTCCATTGCCCTAAGATCACCTGATTTCGCTCGTTCCCGCAAAACATTCCATAAAATATCCCTCTCTTTTGGAAGAATTGAGGCAGAAAACATGATATCCCTCATCATCCTGTACGCCAACGCATCTCCGTTCCGTATACATTCCATGAAATCTCCATATCCGGGGAGCACCGTGTAATCGAAACCTGATGGAGTCGTGTAACTGCATCCGGACATTGACCGAGTAAGGTTCTTTCTGATTTCCTTTTGATAAATGGAAGAACAATTCTTCAAGAACTTTGCCTCCGGACGCCCCAATGACTCCGCTTTATGGATCGTCCGTGTCCGGTTCCAACTCCAAACTAATTCCGGAACCATGCCTCCCCCTCCCATTCTCCACGCCATCACCATGCACGCTTCCGCATCACCTCCTCGAGCTCGCTGCAGACATTCTCGGATACTGATCTCATCAAGACGCAAGGATTCTGTATCCGGCAGTTTTACCTCCATCTCCGGGTAGGGCACTTTCTCCCGGTCACGAAGGTCTTCCTGCTGTAACGCCAACGCATTATCTTCCTCTCTCTTCCGCCTCAGCACATGTTCCAGTACCTCTTCCCGCATGGGAGTAATCGTACAAATAGCATCTGCATACTCCGGCCTTACATCCCCTATCATTATATTCCAAGCAGCCGGATAAAGAGCTCGGCGCTCATTCCAGAGCTTCCGCTGCTGCTCGGAATAGCTGTCCCCATACTCGGGAACCGCAGGCCACAGCACCACGCCTGCAAGCATTGCCAGCAGGAGGACAAGTACTGTAATGATCGTTTTCTTCTTCATTTCTTTTCCTTCTGATCGTCGCGACCAAGCTCGGTCTGTAACTTTTCCCAGCGTTCGGCACTCGGGGCATACTGCCTGTTTTTCGAGTAGAACGCCATCGCCTTTTTATGATCCGGTTTGGTACCGATGCCATCTTCATACACCCGACCAATCAAATAACCCAGAGGGTCCTTGTTCGAACACAGCGGCTCCAATTCACATGCCAGTTTAAAAATCTGCTCCCGATCCTGTTTTGCAAGCTCGGGGTGACGGATCGCCAGAGAGATCATCGCCATTTTCACCGCTTCCGGCAGGCGAATCATAGATGAATACGGTGAACCGTCATCCCAGTGGTCACGATACCCGGATTCAGTCACATCCTGAGCCTCCCCCAACTTGATGGCTGCCGCATAGCATGACCATGCTTTTTTCAGATCACGCGGCAACCACGCCCCTTCCTCGATGATTGCGCCAAGAGCATACAATCCAAAAGGATCTCCCTCATCTGCTATGAACTGAATTTTATACACATACACCGTTGCAACCTCGGCCTGAATGCGCCCCCGATTGATGAAATGCTGCCCCAGTATTGCACGCACGATCCCGTCAGCACCGCAACATGGCTCTGCTTGTTCCAGCAACTGACGGGCGGCATTTGCCGTCTTGGGAGCTAACAAATCGAGACCAAACCATTGGATTACACCTCTTTTCCTCAGTTCCTGCACCGACATGCGCACGTTTTGCAGCATATCATCACCATAAAAATGAGTCACAATATAAGATCCCAGGCAGAACCTTCCCGATACAAATGGAATATACCCCTGTTCCACCAAAGTCCGATGATAGCGGAACACAGCCACCCAATCCTCTCGGGAATAGTGACGCAGGCTTCCCAAACCGTACCGCAACCAATAATGCATCCCTGCCAGGCTCCCACCCCGGGCAGCCCTCAATGCACAATCTGCTCCTTCCTGGAAAAGCTTCATCGTTTCGGTTCTCTCTGGATCCAGCCCCCCCAGGTGCAAGAGTGAGCGATAGGCTACTCCCTGCCATTTCTCTGGGAGAGAACTCTTCAAATACTGACTCCACTTGGAGTTCTCCAATTCTTCCGCATTCTGCCAACCCCATTGAATATCGTCATTATCAAATGTCAGAGCCGCCATGTCTTCCACCGCCAGGAGATCGCCAGCCTTCACTCGTTCTTGCAAAACATCACGCAAAATCTTCACTTCCCGATCAGGTAATGTATGGCACCATACCATGTCCCGCATCACCCGGTAAGGCAGAGTATCCCCGCGTTGCATGCAAGCGAGGAATTCATCATACCCCGGCAAGTTTCTGTAATCCGGGCAAGGGACTGTTGACCAGCCACAACCCGCCAACGAATCCTTACGAAACATGCCAACTGATTCCTTTTGCATCATCCTACAAAAATGCTTCAGAAACAGGCTACCCGGTCGTTTCAGTGATTCCGCCCGAGACAACCATTCCTCGACGTCTCGTTTCTCGCGCCAACTCAAAAAATTCGGTCCAACCGTTATTTGTTTTCTCCACCCCAAATGCCATGCCATCACCAGACAGGCATCCGCATCTCCGGTCTCGGCCCGCCGCAAGCATTCCGGCACGGAAACTTCAAATGACCGCAGGGATGAATAATTGGGGGGTGTCTGAAAAGTATAGGAGACGACTGGTTTTTCCTCTTTCTGAAGCTTATCCTGCTCTGCCATCAACTCTCTATCCCGAGCCTTTTTCTTCGCGAGCAGATCTTTCAGGAAATCTTCCGGTTGAGGTTCAATCAGCGTCAAAAAACCTGTATTTTCCGGTTTGATTTGATCAAATACCCACGCCGTCGGATACAAGGCCCGGCGCTCATTCCAGAGCTTCCGCTGCTGCTCGGAATAACTGTCCCCGTACTCCGACGAAGAAGTCCACCACAGCCCCACGCCTGCAAGCACCGCCAGCAGGAGGGCAAACACTGTGATGATCATTTTCCTGTTCATTATTCTTCCTTCTGGTCTGGAGGAGCAAACTCCGCCTGTAACTTTTCCCAGCGTTCACTACATGGAGCGTATGTTCTACCTTGGGAGTAACAATCCATCGCCTTCTTTTTATCCGGCTGGATACCAATGCCATCTTCATACACCCGCCCAATCAGGTACAACAAGACGCCAGGCCTATCCCATTTCACCAATGTTGACAAATCTTCCGTTACATCAAACACAAACGAAGGATTCCTGCCCGGAAACTCGGGATGTCTGATCGCCATAGAAATCAACGCCATTTTCGCGGCCTCCGGCAATCTGGCCATTGAAAGATGTCCATTTACACAAAAATCACGGTAAAAAAGATTCGTTAAATCTTTGTTTGAACTCCTGCGCGTCGCTTCCACATAGCAATCCCAGGCTTTCCCCAAATCGCGGGTTCTCCATATACCCTCCTCCAAAATGCAACCCAGAACATACAATCCGAAGGGGTCTCCCTCATCAGCCAAAGCCTGTACCTTATCCGCACAAACAGCAGATACATCTGCGGGAATAAATGAGGCATTGTTCTGAATCAATTGAAGCAAAATCTGCCTCAATACGACGTCACTTCCCCGCCAGGAGCACCATTCCGCCAGCTTCTTTTTTACATCACCGTTTTTCTTAACGTCTTCTAAAAAATCTTGAAACCAGATCTCTTCCCCTCGAATAAATGCATCCTGCTTCCCCAACAAGCTTTTCCCTACGGCATCGGAACCATAACAACACTCCAGTATCTCACGATCCAGCTTGGGACCTTGCATGACTCTGGATATTGTGAGATAAGGCATATAGCCCTTCTCTATCAACGTACGGTAATAACGGAACACATCCTCCCAATCCTCACGGGAATAGAAATTCCGGTTCCAAAGTCCATAACTCAGCCAATAGGACATCCCTGCCAAACTCCCCAATCGGGCAGCCCTCCGTGCATTTTCGACACCCTCACGGTAATTTTGCACCGTTGATGTGTCCGCAACATCCAACACCCCCATGCGAACGAGTATATTCCGCCCGTCTTCCTGCCACTTCCCCGGAATATTCCTCTCCAAAAACCTACTCCAGGTAGAATGATCAAGTTCCCATGAAATATCCTCCTCCCAATGAATATTGATCTGATCCAAGGCTAAAGCCGCCAAATCCTCCATCGCCTGTACATCACCCGTTTTCACTTTCCGTCTCAATCCCTCACGCAGGAGGTCGATATCCCGGTCGGGCAGTCTATGGCAAAAACACAATGTCCCGCACCAAAAAGTAAGGCAGGATATCCCCCTGACGCATACTCTCCTCAAATTCCCCATAACCCGGCAAGCCCGTATAATCCGGGCAAGCCACATTCGAGTAACCATATCCGGTAAGAGAATCCTTTTCAATCAGTTTGCTGGATTCAACTTGAATCATTCGGCAAAAGTTCTTCAAGAACAACGCCCCGGGACGTTTCAATGCTTCCGCTCGGGAAAGCCAGGCATCCAAGTCTCGCATACTTCGCCAACTAAGCAGATTTTCTGAATTATTCGTGATAGACCTCCATGCCATCACCATGCAGGCATCAGCATCGCCCCCCTGCGCCCGTTGCCAACATTCCCTCCTGGAAAGTTCAAAAGCCCGTAGAGAAGCCAGATCCAACTCCTAGCTGGGAGTACATTGAAAGACGGGCTTCTCGCGATCCCGAAGCGCCACCTGCTCCTTCTTCAATCCCTCATCCTTTGCCTTCTTTTGATCTCGAATACCCGTCCATGAGGCATCATCCTTTGGGGCAATCATGTTCAGATAACGGGTTGAGTTCAGCTCAAGCGTCCACATTGACCAAAGAGCCGGAGAAAGCTGTCTCCTCTCGTTCCACAACCTCCGTTGTTGCTCGGAATAGCTATCCCCATACCTCAGGCTATCGGCATAAAACAGCCATCCCGCCGCCACGGCGACAAGTAACACTCCGCAGAGGATAAGAATGAATTTCTTCTTTGTGGAATACATTAATATTCACCCTATCACGATTTTCCCGAATGAACAGATTTTTGCAACCGTTTCCAGCCTTCTTCGCAACCGGTAGAGTTCCCCTGCCCCTTATCGTAATATTCAAGAGCCTTTTCCTTGTCCACGAGAACACCAATACCATTCTCATAGACACGGCCAAACAGAAAGTCCACATCGGATGGGCAGGAAGCCTCCTTCAATTGCTCCAAATCCCGCAATAGAGATGGAACGAGCTTCGTATCCCGTCCCGGGAATTCCTGGTGAAGGCAAAGCAAACGTAGCAATCCCATTCTGGCGGCATCCTGGATCCTGCAATCAAGAGTCTCATCCATGTTCAGAGGATTCCTACATATGATAATCATGGTGTTACTGGGGGATATCCTCTTCAACGTTTCGTTGTAGCACTTCCATGCTTCTGCAATATTCGGCTCCATATACTCCCCTGCTTCATACAAATATCCCAGAGCACATAAGGCCAGAGGGTCGCCCTCGGCGGCCATGGACTTCACTTTGTCAAGGTAGATGGCGACAATTTCGGGATTGAGTTTCTTCTCTATAAACGACTCCAGAATAGTGTACTTTAGCACATCATCTCCCCCAGTTGTGGCCATGGCTTCATCAAGATCGCGCGCCACTTCATCGGGATCTTTTCCTTCAGTAGAATCAGCATCAAAATTCCGGTGTCTATTGGTCAAGGATTGTGCTTTGGATGTAACATATTCATTCACCTGCTTTCCTCCAAAACAACAATCCAGGATTTCATGATCCACCCGAGTCATCATGGGGTTAATCCAACACGTATCAAGATAATGCTCATAGCCTTGTTCTACCAATATCCGGTAATAATGGAACACGTCTTCCCAATCCTCTTTCGAAAAATGATCCAGAGAGAACAATCCATAGCGCAACCAATGGGCCATCCCCACCAAACTTCCCTGCCGCGCCGCCAGGTGAGCATATTCGACCACTTCTCGGAATTCGCGCATGGCATCCGTATCCTCAGCATTCATCAATCCACAGCGTCTCAACAACAACCTTGACTTGTCTCGGTAAGCTTGAGGCAAGTGATAGATGATGTTTTCCCAAGTCTCCTTTCCCATATCAGATGATATATCATAGATAATCGAGCGATATTCCACGGTTGTTTCATTGTAGAAGGTAACCCATTCTTCCATGGCACGCACATCTCCATTCTTGATCTTCTTCCTCAGAGCATCCCGAAGAATATTCAGTTCCTTGTCCGGCAATCTATAGCGAAATTTCATTTTTTCCCAAAGGCTGTAAGGAAGTGAATCTCCGGCTTCCATGCATTTCAGGAAGTCACCATAGCCGGAGAGCCTCGAACAATCCGGGCAAGAACTAGATGATACCGACACACCACCCCACCCCAGAGGTTTAACATGCTCTCGCGCATTTTTTTGGCTCAATTGCAGGAAGTTTTTCAAGAACCGAGCCTCCGGGCGTCCATGTTCCTCCGCTTGAGAAAGCCAAAAATTGACATCCTTTTCCTCTCTCCACGACAAATGGAGACTAGCCTGCTTCAATCCCACATGCATCGCCATCATCAGACATGCCGCACCATCGCCAGCCCTTGCCCGTGCCAGACAATCCTTCGCTGAAATTTGAGATACGGGAATCGGCAAAAACTCCCTCTTGCCTAAATCATCCGATGGAAAAGACGGTTTTTCCCAATCGCGCAAGGCAATTTGCTCCTGCCTCAATTGCTTGTCACGCCCCATCCTTTTATCAATCAATTCCTTCAATTGTTCTTCCGTATAAGGAACGATATCGACTAATAAGGAAAAATCGTTCGGATTCGGCGTCACCCCCTTGCTCCGCCAAGCCGCCGGGAACAAAGCCCGCCGTTCATTCCACAACTTTCGTTGTTCCTCCAGGTAGCTGCTCCCATACGCATCCCTTGAGGAAAACCAGAACAACGCCCCCACTACCACGGTAACAAGCAAAACGGTACATGCAATCAAGAGAGATTTCTTTTTCATAGATCGGACGATCTTGACTCTATCATTCTTATCTTGAATGAACAGATTTTTGCAATATCTCCCATCTATTAAAACAGCCAGAATGATCCCCTCTCCCTTTTTCGTAACAGACTCGGGAATAACACGCCAAAAAATTGCTTCCATCGCCTTAAGTTCCCCGTTTTGAGTCCGCTTCTTCAAGACTTCTCGAAAAACAGGCAATTCATTTTTTATCCTTAGGGGATTGCAATTTGGAAGGAGGATCTTTCTTCTGGAGTTTCTCCCAGCGTTCCGTACAGGCCGGATACTTTCCCTGCCCCCGGCTGTAGTACTCCAAGGCCTTTTCCTTATCGGGTGAAATCCCTATTCCATTCTCATAAACATAACAAGAGCATCTTCGACGGACTCTTTCTGCAACAATTTTCCAAACTGTTTCAAAAAACAGGCTCCCGGCCTCCCCAATGACTCCTCTCTGGATAGCCAATACTCCCTATCGCGCGTTTGCCTCCAAGTCAATATATCGGCAAAAATCAACTTGGAAGACGAGACATTGGTAACCATGGCAAGACAGGCATCCGCATCTCCTCCCCTGGCCCGCTCCAGACATTCCAGGGACGATATCCTATCCGCAGGAAGAGAAGATAAGTCCGGTTCCCTTGTCAAATCGAACATGAAAGGCGTTTTTTCAGAATCCCGCAGATCGAGTTGTTTCTTTCTCAGCACTTTATCGAGCCTTATGGTTTGTTCAAATTCTTCTTTCTCGACAGGGAGGAAGCCGCCACTCCTCAGAATGTCAAGGAATACATACACCTCCGAACTTTTACCATCGTATTGAGTATCTCTGCCATCGTATTGCCAGAATACCGGGAACAAAGCTCTCCTCTCGTTCCAAAGTTCCCTCTGCCTCTCCGAGTAGCCATCGCCGTATTGAGGCCGGCATAACCAGCACACTATACCCGATATCGCGCCCAGCAGAACGATCGATGCAAACAACACGGTCTTCTTCATTCCTTCTCTCCTTAACACCCACTCTACCATATCTTTTCGAATTGAATACATTTTAAAGTTCCTGACACGATCTTATCCATGAGTACCAATAGGGGAGAAAAAACAAAGGATCGCCTATTGATCGTCAATAATCAGTAATTCTCCCTTTGTCGCGGCACGGTAAAAGCCTTCTTCATTGCCGGATAAATGACAGGAAGGATTGTAAAGCTGTTTCGGAAAACACACCGTATGACGGTCCGATACATAGCGGTGCAGGAACGATGCCCACCAACTGAAAGTACTGGGCGCCCCAACCAAATGGTCGTAGGCAGTCAAACGAACAAAATCATCCAGATCGCTGCCATCCCGAACAACTTGAATATCCATCCCCATCCCATGTAAGGCGCGATCGACAAGACAGCAAGCCATCTCCACGGAATCCCTGTCGGTAAACACATCCACCCTGCGTGAAGCTCCCCGTTTCAACTGAAAACTCACGGCACGCCGAATGTAATCCGGCGTCACCAGGTGAAAACGGTTCCTTAATTTGCAATAATCACCCAGCCGAAGATGGAGTCCGATCCTTTCTGTTTCCTGAGTATCCGCCGCAAGAGAAGCAAATTGCTCGGCCACGAAGTCAAGGTCACTCGAAAAGTATCCTACATTTTGCCAATACCCATCCATCAGAATCAGTTTTTCAGCACAGTCCGGGATGTCGATATATTGTTTAGAGTGTAACTGTACGATACGGCACGTACTCGTTTCTTTCCTGTTCCAAAGAATAAAACGGCTCCGGACGATACGCCGGACAGCCTCATCCGTACTGTGCTGGTGCGAGTGAAATATATTGCCGGGCTGGACAACAAACAGACGCTTTAATTTCAAGGCTGTCCCCAATCCGGAAGCAAGTTGGAAAAGCTGATTGCCCAGACCGCAGTACAATTTGACAGTTAAAAGCTTTTCCGACAAACAAGACTCCGGGGCATGATCATCTTTCCTCTCTGAATTCAGACTTCCCGATATGGTCGGACATGCTGGCGTAGAATAAATTTCTTCTTTCATCATTCTTGATTCCGGTATGGCCCGTTCACGACCATACCCAATCACAACATGCCCCAATCGTCCGAACATTCAACACGTGTAACACGGTCAAAACCACCAGGACGAATAAGCGGCTTCTTCACAGATGGAACAAAGAAAATGCCACCCGGCAACATCGGATGATAAACCTTTACACAAATTCAACGGTAGCGTCGGGCAAGGCCTTGAGGAAACGGAGACCGTACCGGCGCGTCGAAACCCGGGAATCAAGAATCACGACCATCCCTTTGTCTTTTTTGGTACGAATCAGCCTTCCAACACCTTGCCGGAGTTTGAGAATGGCCTCCGGAACAGAATATTCCATGAAGGGATTGCCTCCGCGGGCAGTAATACGCTCGAACCGGGACTCCACCAAAGGGTGATCCGGTACTTCAAACGGCAGACGCGTCACGATCACGTTGGAAAGAGCTTCGCCAGGCACATCAACCCCTGTCCAAAAACTATCCGTACCAAACAGGATACTATGAACATCGCGACGGAACTCCTGCAATAAGGCATCGCGGCTCATTCCCTGCCCCTGCACCAGAAGGCGCCAGCCGCGGGATTCGCAAAACGCCGCGACCTTGTCCGCAATCTCGCGCATCAGCCTGTAACTCGTAAACAGGACAAATGCACGCCCCTGCGACTCATCCAGATAGCGGGTAATCCAACCGGGAAGTTGTTCGGCATATTCCGGACGGTCGGGCTCCGGCATCGAACGGGCAATAACCAGGCGCATTTGTTCTCGGTACTCAAAAGGACTGCCGATCTGCACGCTTTCCACATTTTCGGCGCCGACACGCCCGGCAAAATATTTCATCCCGGCATCGCCCGTACCGAGAGTCGCAGACGTCAGCACGACGCCTCTTCCCACGGAAAACAATTTCTCCTTCAGGATGGCAGCCACTTCAACGGGAGCGGAACTGACAATCGTATTCTTACCTTCCATCCCGGTCTTTTCAGCCCAATAGACGGAACCTTCGTCCCCTAGTTCCAGTAGGCTCTTCAACGCAACGCGGTACTCTTCCATCTTGATGGCGTAATCCTGAAGTTCAGCCTTTGAAATGTCGCTTTCCATCTCTTCCGACGCTTCTTTGAGGGCGACTACAAGTTCAGCCAGAGGCAGACTAAGGAGATCCTGGGACCAATCCGGCGTCATTAACCGCAAGGGACGGGACTTGTTTTCCAAGCCCAGATCCTGCCGGACATTTTCAAAAAAGAGATCGCAGGCATCCAGCGTCTCCTGAATACAGGTGAACAGCCCCACATTGCCAGTCGGACGGAGCAGCCCCTTTCTGGTCTTAGGGTTGAAAAGACGCATCAACTCGTACTTCAATTGAGCCTGCGACACCTGGACGCCAAGTTGTCTGGCAGCAATATTTTCAATCGTATGGGCTTCATCCAGGATGACGAAATCTCCCGGATAGATGAATCCTCCCGGTCCGTCTTCCTCTTCATCACCCTGTCCCAGAAGACCGAAAAACAGCGTATGGTTCAACACAACTACCTTTGCTTCCTGAACCATGCGGCGGGCAGCCTGATACGGACAATTCGGACCGCAATTACGCATCGTACAAAGATGGGGTTCGCTGCACACCATCGACCAAACTTTCGGGGAAGGCTTGAATTTAAAATCGCTCAGGCTTGTGTAATTTCCCTCGCGGAACAATTCGTAGATACGGCGGACTTCTTCCGTTTCCGTAGATGAAAACAAGTCGTCCGTCTGCTGCAGGGCGCGTCTCAGGCGAGTATGGCACAGGTAATTCTGCCTCCCTTTCAGCAAAGCGGCGGAAAAATCCTCTCCCAAGGCATCCCTCAAAATAGGAATGTCTTTGCCGAACAGCTGTTCCTGCAAATTAATCGTATGGGTTGAAATAATGGCCTTCCGGTCATAGTCCAAAGCAAACCGAAGGGCAGGCAGCAAATACCCCAGCGATTTGCCTACGCCGGTACCGGCCTCTACAAGCAACGGAGAATCCGTAACCAGAGCCCGGGCGACAGCCTCCGCCATCCGCTGCTGCTCCGGGCGGTACTCAAAATCCTGAGCTGCGGAGAACAGCCCATTCGGAGAAAAGGCATCGTGAACGTATTTCTCCAATCCGGCAGTCGGCCCACCGCAAAAAACATCATGGATTCCGATCACCGGAAACGAAAAAATCAGGGAAGAATCTTCTGGGAAACCGGCGGCTGAACAATATTCAACGGAACATCGTAGATCAGATTCCGCAAGTCATTCAAATTAATCGTTGTACCATCAATAAACGACCAGGCATCAGTCCCGATTTTAGCAATGGCATACAGAAACCCCTTTTTTTCCACGCGTACCGTTTGTCCCGTCTGGGGGTTCTTGACGGAAACCACCGTGCGCGTCGGAAGAACAACCAGTTTCTCCGTATTCCCCTTCACGGAATATTCACCGACCGGAGACATGACATCGAAAGCCTCAAGCTTGATTCCCTGCTGCTTGATGGTCTCGCCCATCTTGCGGTAGGTATCCTCCAATTCCTTCATTCCTCCGTTGAGATTATGGGCCAACTTGTTTTTCAACGCCGGATACATTTTCTCCACCATCCACATCATGTCACCTGTTTTCACGGCGCCCGACAACTCGCGGGCCGCTTTCTGAGCGGAAGCGGCATCCTGTGCCAGGGAAAGCCCGGCGAACATCAACATACAGAAAAAAACCTTGATCATAACCATGGGAACTACCCTGTTTCTCATTCGGAGTCAAGAACACAGCCTGCACCACACATTCCGCACCATGTCCACAAGGTGGGATCCAATTCTTCCAGAGCCTTCCCGGCGATCTCATATCCCCTCTCTACGGAATCCACCAAGGCGAACATCGTCGAACCTGAACCGGACATCATCGCCACGCGCACGCCCTCCCGAGCAAGCAGCCAACGCTTCACCTCGGCAAGGAACATAAACTTCTCAAAAACAGGACGTTCCAAATCATTAACAAACTCCACCCCCTGCCAATCCACAGGGCCATACGGTATCCCCGGCAAATATGAAGAAGACGCCCAGCGCCTGTATGCATCAGGAGTGGAAACTCCAAAGGACGGTTTCAACAAAAGAACGGGAGAGGAAAAACCGCACTCGGATGCCGATGCTTTTTCCACAATTTCCCCACGCCCTGTACAACGGCATATTGATTTCAGAACAAAAAATCCGACATCGGAGCCCAATTCCCCCGCCAGCCCGACGAGATGTTCATCGGACATTCCAGCGTTTTCCAAACGGTTCAACGCCATCAACGCAGCAGCAGCATCACTGCTGCCTCCTCCCAATCCCGCACCGTGGGGAACGTTTTTCATGAGAGAAACCGTCCAATTCAGTGTTCTCCCCAATTCCTTTTCCATCATGCGGGCAGCCTTCATCACCAGGTTGGATTCATCCACCGGCACACCGGGCGTATCGCACACGAGCCGCATTCCCCCCAAAGAATGTTCGAACGCAAGTTCGTCAGCCAGTTGCAACGGTGCCATCAGCGTGTCAACAGCATGGAAACCGTCCCCTCGCTTACCCAGGACTCGCAGGGATAGATTGATTTTACAGGGGGCCTTGCAACGGAACATGCTTCTTGTTTGACCTCCCGCAACGCTTCCGTCAAGCCTGCAATGCACGCAGATTCTCCACAAAACGTCACCAAGACAATCTATTCCTCAACACGGAAACACCTATGTCATACGCTCACAATCAGAGTATTCCGCCTTTCCTAAACATGTACCGTACATGAAGCCTTATTCATACTTCCTCAGAAAAAACTACGAGAAAAATACCCGTAAGTCCAATTTTTCAAAAACAATAATATTATTTCATAATATGCTTATTATTATGTTTTTATCAATAAATATATTTTTAACTTATTGACAATTTCAAACAAGAAAACAATCATCATCCCCATCAGTCATGCAAAAAGTAGCACTCATCTCCGGCATCACGGGCCAGGACGGATCGTTCCTGGCGGAATTTCTTCTTGAAAAAGGTTACGAAATCCATGGGATCATGCGACGTTCGTCCTCCTTCAACACGGGACGCATTGAGCATATGTATCTCAATGAATGGGTTCGGGACATGAAACGCCACCGTGCCATCAACCTTCATTACGGCGACATGACCGACTCCAGCTCGCTCATTCGCATCATCCAATCCATCCAGCCGGACGAAATCTACAACCTGGCCGCTCAAAGCCACGTAAAAGTCAGCTTTGACGTTCCGGAATACACCGCGGAAGCAGATGCCATCGGCACGCTCCGCATGCTGGAAGCTATCCGCATGCTCGGCATGGCAGACAAGACAAGAATCTACCAGGCATCCACCTCGGAACTCTTCGGCCTCGTCCAGGAAGTGCCGCAAAAGGAAACGACTCCCTTCTATCCCCGGTCCCCCTACGGCGTCGCCAAGCAATACGGCTTCTGGATCACAAAAAACTACCGGGAATCGTACAATATGTTCGCCGTCAACGGAATCCTCTTCAATCACGAAAGCGAACGTCGAGGGGAAACATTCGTCACCCGTAAAATCACACTCGCGGCAAGCCGTATTGCCCAGGGATTGCAGGAAAAACTCTACATGGGAAACCTGGATGCCAAACGCGACTGGGGTTACGCCAAAGATTACGTCGAATGCATGTGGCTAATGCTCCAGCACGATGACCCGGAGGACTTCGTCATCGCCACGGGAGAAATGCACAGCGTCCGGGAATTCTGTACACTCGCCTTCCGCGAAGCCGGTATCGACCTGGCGTGGATCGGGGAAGGAATCCCCGAACAGGGTATCGACCGGGCCACAGGAAGAATCCTCATCGAAGTCGATCCGAAGTATTTCCGACCGGCGGAAGTGGAACAACTCCTGGGAGACCCCACCAAGGCAAAAACGCTCTTGGGATGGAATCCCAGGAAGACCTCGTTTGAAGAATTGGTTCGCATCATGATGAATCACGACATGGATTTTGTCGCACGCCAGCAACGCGTCTAAGCCTCCGAAACCATGGACAAAGACAGTAAAATCTACGTTGCCGGGCATCGTGGCCTGGTCGGCTCCGCCATCTGGAATAACCTCCGGCAAAAAGGGTTCTCCAACCTGGTTGGAAAAAGCCACGCCGAATTGGATCTGATGGATGCCTCCGCCGTCAGGGAGTTTTTCCTCCGGGAGCGTCCCGAATACGTATTCCTGGCTGCCGCCTATGTCGGAGGGATCATGGCCAATAGCACCTACCGGGCGGATTTCATCTACAACAACCTGCAGATCCAGCAAAACGTCATCGGAGAAAGCTTCCGAACGAATGTCAAAAAGCTCCTTTTCCTAGGTAGTACCTGTATCTATCCCCGGCATGCGGAACAACCTATCCGCGAAGATGCCTTGCTCACGTCACCTCTGGAATACACCAACGAACCCTATGCCATCGCCAAAATCGCAGGGCTGAAAATGTGCGAAAGCTTCAATATCCAGTACGGTACCAACTACCTGGCAGTCATGCCGACCAACCTCTACGGGCCTCATGATAATTTCGATCTGGAACGAAGCCACGTTCTACCGGCAATGATACGTAAAATCCATCTTGCACGATGCCTGGATAAAGGCGACAGGGATGCCGTCAAGCATGATCTGGACAAACGCCCCGTCAACGGCGTTACCGGACAATCCTCCGAATCGGACATCCTCCAGGCTCTTGCCGCCCATGGTATCACTCCCGGAACACTCCAATTGTGGGGAACGGGTTCCCCCCTCCGCGAATTCCTCTGGAGCGAAGACATGGCGGACGCCTGCGTCTACATCATGGAGCATATCGATTTCCCCGATCTGGCTTCCGGTCGTACAGAAATCCGAAACTGCCACATCAACATTGGCTCCGGCCATGAAATCACTATTCAGCAACTCTCCGGTCTCATCTCCCAAACTCTCGGATACACGGGTGAAATCATTTTCGATTCATCCAAACCGGATGGCACCATGCGCAAGTTAACGGATGTTTCAAAACTCCATCATCTCGGGTGGCGCCATACTGTTGACATAGAGGAAGGCATCCGGAGACTTTGCCGATGGTATCTGGACAACTGATTCCTTCGTTTGTCGAAAGAGCAGGGAAACGGCTTGTTTTTTTTATTTCGTTCCATCCCGGCGGACAGTGATTTTGCTTCTCAATGCCAAGTCTTACAGATATATTCAGCCATCCCATTACGTAATTCATGGCCTATAACGAAGACAGCATTCGCACACTCGACTGGAAGGAACATATCCGGTTGCGCCCCGGCATGTACATCGGCAAACTGGGCGATGGTTCCTCCCCCGACGATGGCATTTACGTTCTTCTCAAGGAAGTTCTCGACAACTCCATCGACGAATTCGTCATGGGGTTCGGCAAGAAAATCACCATCGACATCTCTCCGGACGGCACCTGCGAAGTCCGGGACTTCGGACGCGGTATCCCTCTGGGCAAACTCTTCGACTGCGCCTCCCAAATCAACACCGGAGCCAAATACGACAGTGAAGCCTTCAAAAAATCAGTCGGCCTCAATGGTGTCGGCATCAAAGCAGTCAACGCTCTCTCCTCATTCTTCGAAATCCAGGCCTACCGGGACGGAGAAACGCGTTCCTTCCAGTTTTCTCTAGGAGAAGAAATCCCCGAAGCCAGTAAGGAAGGCCCCACAGACGAACCGGACGGTACACGCGTCGCCTTCCGCGTCGACACCACCACATTTCCCGTCGGCACCAACATCCGCATGGAATATGTGGAAAAAATGTGCCGCTACTACAGTTATCTCAATACTGGTTTATCCCTCATCCTCAACGGCAAAAAGTTCACATCCAAAAACGGCCTGCTCGACCTTTTGGAAGAAGCCATGAGCGACGAACCGCTCTACCCCATCATCCACCTGTCCGGCCCCGACATCGAAGTCGCCTTCACCCACGGAGGACAATATGGGGAAGAATACTACTCTTTCGTCAACGGTCAGCACACCACACAGGGAGGAACCCACCAGGCGGCCTTCCGCGAAGCCATCGTCAAAACCTTCCGGGACTTCTTCCACAAAAACTACGAAGCGAGCGATATCCGCTCGTCCATCGTTGCTGCTATCTCAATCAAAGTTACGGAACCCGTCTTCGAATCCCAGACGAAAACCAAACTCGGGTCCAACACCATCTCGCCGGGAGGCGAAACCATCCGGACCTTTGTCGGCAACTTCATCTCACACGAACTCGATAACTATCTCCATAAAAACCCGGATACGGCCAAGGCTATCGAAAACAAGATCAAAGATGCCGAACGAGAACGCAAGGATCTCTCCGGTATCCAGAAACTTGCTCGGGAACGTGCCAAAAAAGCGAAAATCCACAATAAAAAGTTGCGAGACTGCCGAGTCCACTACGATACCAAGCACAAAAGGGCGGAAGAGACAACTCTCTTCATTACGGAAGGCGACTCCGCATCCGGCTCCATCACCACCGCCCGCGATGCGGAAATCCAGGCCGTTTTCTCCCTGCGGGGCAAGCCTCTCAACTCCTTCGGACTGACCCGGAAAGTCGTATACGAAAACGAGGAATTCAACCTTCTCC
>ULOF01049318.1_pt1 | contig 25706 bp, 23 predicted proteins | sample 1952371 | NCBI WGS metagenome assembly ULOF01 (sample SAMEA4835597, study PRJEB28245) | human gut metagenome | biome: gut microbiome; material: fecal sample | place: Denmark | collected 2008 | reverse complement strand
TAAAAAGCAGAAAATTTTATAAATAATTCCAGCTTCTAAGACATATCTACAACCTAATTCTATGGGACAGACTCTCACTCATTTACTATAATAAGGAGAGTACTTCAGAAATATTCTGTACCCCCACTAATTTCATTCTCTTTACTTCTTCCATACCCTCACAATTAATTTTAGGTAAAATGCAGGTTGTAAAACCCATTTTGGCTGCTTCCTTTACCCTCTGTGCTGCCATTGAAACACCTCTCACCTCGCCAGCCAGCCCTACTTCACCAAAAATAATGGTATGAGCATCTACCGGAACATTTTTAAAACTGGAGACCAATGCAACAATAATCCCCAAATCAATTGCCGGTTCACTCAACCGCATTCCCCCGGCCAGATTTACGTATGCATCGTTACCTGCAAGCATTAAACCAGCACGCTTCTCTAAAACCGCCATTAAAAGATTTACCCTGTTGTAATCAATTCCCACGGAAGTTCTGCGCGGAAGATTAAAATTTGACTGGCACACCAACGCCTGAATTTCAATTAAAATAGGTCTGGTACCTTCCATGGAGCATACAACAACAGAGCCTGATGCATCCAGAGGTCTGCCATTTAGCATGACCTGAGAGGGATTCTCCACTTCAAACAAACCATTATCCTTCATCTCAAATACACCAATCTCATTTGTAGAGCCAAAACGGTTCTTAACCCCTCTTAACACCCTGTAAATAGCATTTTTTTCTCCTTCAAAATACAATACTGTATCCACCATATGCTCCAGCGTTCTTGGTCCCGCCACTGTACCTTCTTTTGTAACATGCCCCACAATGAATATGGCAACATTTAACTGTTTTGCAATACGCATCAATCTTCCAGTCACTTCCCGTACCTGTGAGACACTTCCTGCACCACTCGCCACATCTTCCAAATACATGGTTTGAATTGAATCAATTACCACAACCTCTGGCATTACTTTTGTAATGGCACCTTCTATTGCATCTAAATTTGTTTCGCAGAGCAACAGCATATCCTGTGTAAAACCGCCCAGTCTCTCTGCACGCAATTTAATCTGTTGCAGAGACTCCTCGCCAGAAACATATAAAACCTTATGCTCTGTCGTGGTCAGATTGCGGCATACCTGTAACAACAATGTGGATTTGCCAATTCCAGGGTCACCGCCTACTAGAGTAAGCGAACCTTTCACAACACCTCCGCCTAGCACTCTGTCCAGTTCTTTCATTCCTGTGCCAATTCGTGTGTCCTCTGATGTAGTAACATTCAAAATACTAGTAGGCGCCGCAGCCTCTGCCTTACCAGAATGCTTACCAGCGCCTACCACTAATTTCTCTTCTACAAAAGTATTCCAATTCCTGCAACCCGGACATTGTCCCAGCCACTTCGTGGATTCATAACCACACTCCTGACAAAAATACATCTGTTTTGCCTTCGCCATCTGAATTCCTTTCTGATAGTCTTATAATTTCTCAATCTTAATCTGGGATGCCTGTCCCGGATTTAACTCTACACTAAAATTCAATTTACCTCCAAGATTGGTCTTAACGGAACCTATACTATTACCATCAATCACCGTAACATATTCCTGTCCAGCCTCTAATTCTAATGTAATCTGTGAATCTTCTGTACCCTCCACTTCAAATTCTACCATTGTATCCGTAGCTTTAAAGCCATGTACTACAGTTCCTGGTACCGATTCATAAACAAAGGAGCCGTTTTTCTCTAACTTGGTAATCTCATTAAAGGTCTTTACTTTATATTTGTCCCCTTTATAAACAAAACCATCAAATTTGGTTTTGGAGGTCAATTCATAATTACCAAAGCTTAACGAGCCGTTCTCTTCTTTAATCAGTTCCGCCACTACTGCCATTATCTTATCCTCCTGTATCTTCTTAATACCAAAAGTAGCCTCTTTTATATAGAACAGTATACAATATATAGTGTATTTTTTCCAGCATAATTTTATAAAATTAAAGAGTATTTTTTGCCAATTCCATTTAGACCACTTTAAATTTTATACCAGCCTTTACAACGGATATTCTCACCGTCTGACCTGCCTGGATATTTCCAGCCAGTATTTCCTCCGCCATCCTGTCTTCAATCTCATTTTGAATCGCTCTTCGAAGCGGTCTAGCACCATATTTTTTATCATAGCCCTTGTCAAAAATATAATTTTTCACTGCCTCACCATATTTCAACTCCATACCCATCTGGCTTTTCACTCTTGCTGCAAAATTGCGAAGTAAAAGGTCTGCAATATCTTTAACCTCATCCCTCGTCAGTGCATGGAAAACAATCATGTCGTCAATACGGTTAAGAAATTCCGGTTTAAACAGCCGCTTTACTTCCTCCATAACTCCATTTTTCATAAATTCATGGTCTTTTTCATCGGAAGCTTCACCTGCGAATCCTAATTTCTTTGGTTCCATAATCCGGGAAGCTCCGGCATTACTGGTCATAATAATAATGGTATTTTTAAAGTCCACCTTCCGCCCCTGGGCATCCGTTACATGTCCGTCATCCAGTATCTGTAACAGAACATTAAAAATATCAACATGTGCCTTTTCAATTTCATCAAACAAAATAACAGAATATGGATTCTTCCGAACCTGTTCGCTTAATTGTCCACCCTCTTCAAAACCTACATAGCCAGGAGGCGAACCAATCATTTTGGACACGCTGTGCTTCTCCATATACTCTGACATATCAACACGAATCAAAGCTTTCTCGTCTCCAAACACCGCTTCTGCCAGAGCCTTGGAAAGCTCTGTTTTTCCGACACCTGTAGGCCCTAAGAACAAAAATGAACCAATTGGACGTTTTGGGTCTTTTAATCCAACCCTTCCTCGTTTAATAGCCTTGGCAACTGCGTCCACTGCCTCATTCTGACCAATAACACGTTTATGGAGAACCTCTTCCAAATGAAGAAGTCTCTTTGATTCCTCTTCCTTCAGCCGGCTTACCGGTATCTTTGTCCAATCTGCCACAACCGTTGCAATATCATCCTCATCCAGCACTAAATTCTGCAGCCTGGCGCTGTTGTCATGACGCTTCTTTAATTTGTCCAGTTTTTCCTCCAACAGCTTGATAGCAAGCTTCGTCTCATGAGCTGCTTCCAAATCATTATCCATAAAGGACTGGTCCAACTCGATATTCAACGCCGCAATTTCCTTTTCCACCTGCTTCATCTGTGGGGTCACCTTAGAAGCTGCCAGCTTTTTCTTTGCCGCCGCTTCATCCATCAAATCAATCGCTTTATCCGGCAGAAAACGGTCATTTAAATAACGTACCGCCAGCTTAACACAAGCATTTACTGCCTCATCACTAATCGTAAGTCCATGATGATATTCATAACAGGAACGAAGCCCCTTTAATATTGCAACTGCTTCTTCCTCGGTAGGCTCGTGTACCGTAACCGGCTGGAATCTGCGCTCCAGCGCCGCATCTTTTTCAATATATTTACGATATTCTGCTGTTGTGGTTGCACCAATCATCTGAATCTCACCCCTGGACAATGCAGGCTTTAAAATATTAGAAGCATCAATTGCCCCCTCTGCGCCGCCTGCTCCTATAATGGTATGAAGCTCATCTACAAATAAAATCACATTGCCAACCTGGGTAACCTCATTAATCAGTTTCTTAATGCGCTCCTCAAATTCACCACGATATTTGGAGCCTGCCACCATTCCGGATAAGTCCAGTGAAAGCAGACGCTTTCCCGTAACTGTCTCCGGTACTTCTCCTGCGGTAATCATCTGAGCAAGTCCTTCAACAATGGCGGTTTTACCGACCCCCGGTTCTCCAACCAGACAAGGGTTATTCTTCATTCTGCGGCTCAAAATTTGTACCACACGCTGCATTTCTTCTGCCCTTCCCACTACCGGGTCCAGTTTTCCCTCCTTTGCCAGCTTCGTAAAATCTCTGGAATACTGGTCCAGTGTCGGAGTTGCAGATTTTCCCTTTTTCTCCTTGGATTTCAGGCTGTTCAACTCATTTTTTGCCACAGAAGGCTCTATTCCCATAGCTGCCAGTATATCCGCATACAGCTTGCTAATGGTGATATTCATAGCGGTCAAAAGGCGGAATGCCACACTGTCCGGATGTTTTATAATTGCAATCAAAAGATGCTCTGTCCCGACCTGCTGTGCCTTAAATTTCACCGCCTCTTTATCGGCAAGCTCCAAAATATCCTGACATCTCTTGGAAAACTCTGCCTTGTTTGCCAATGCCACATTGGTATGCTCCATCATCAGCTGGCTAGTCAGATTTTCCAGCCGTTCCTCCTCCACACCATTCTTCACGAGAACAGCGGAAGCCAAACCGTTTTTCTCTTTAACCAGTCCTAGGAGCAAATGTTCACTTCCCACATATTCCTGTGTCAATTCCAATGCAATTTTTTTTGCATATTTTAATGCGTTATTGGCGCTCTTTGTATAATTCTGATTCATTCCATTCTCCAATCTACATGTTCTTTCTTCTCTATTATACCCAATCCATAAAAGTTTTCACTCATTACAGAAAATCAGCGAAACGACACTCAAAAATGGTCCACTGAACCATTTTCTCATATGCTTGGCAACTCAAAAAAGTCCACTGGACCATTTTCTCATATGCATGGCAACAAAAGGACTGCAATTATATCACAGTCCCCTCCTTTGTGCATTTTCTTATTGCTCATCAATTGCCTTACCAATATCATGGCGCATATATTTGTTCTCAAAATCAATCCATTCCGTTGCTGCATAGGCGTTAGCACGAGCCTTTACCAGATTCTCTCCCTTTGCCGTAACTCCAAGAACCCGTCCACCATTTGTTACTACCTGTCCACCAGAAAGCTTTGTACCTGCATGAAAAACATAATAACCATCCTTTTCCTTAAAGCTGTCCAGTCCCTGAATCGGGAAGCCTTTCTCATACGACACCGGATAACCGTCAGATGCCAATACCACACAGACAGCGGCATTGTCTTCAAACTCCAGCTCTATCTGGTCCAGTTTTCCGTCAATGCATGCCTCCATCACATCAATGATATCATTTTTCATTCGAGGAAGGACAACCTGTGCCTCCGGGTCACCAAACCGGGCATTAAACTCCAATACCTTAGTTCCCCTTTCCGTAATCATCAAGCCTGTAAATAAAACGCCCACAAAAGCCCTTCCTTCTGCCTTCATGGCTGCCATGGTTTTCTTATAGATTTCCTCCTGACAGAAAGCATCAATCTCTTTTGTATAAAACGGGCTTGGAGAAAAGGTACCCATACCACCGGTATTTAATCCTTGGTCACCATCCTTTGCTCTTTTGTGGTCCTGTGCAGATGTCATAGTTTTGATGGTGGTTCCGTCACAGAACGCCAGAACGGACACTTCCCTGCCAGTCATAAATTCTTCAATAACCATCTTATTGCCGGCATCACCAAAATGTTTGTCCAGCATAATTTCCTTTACACCAGCCTTTGCCTCTTCCAGGGTATTGCAAATCAATACTCCCTTTCCAAGAGCAAGACCGTCTGCTTTTAATACAATCGGAAAAGCTGCTGCTTCCAAATAGGCTAATGCATCCTCCGCATTATCAAAGGTTTCATAAGCTGCTGTCGGTATCCCGTATTTCTTCATCAAATCCTTTGAAAATGCTTTTGAGCCTTCTATAATAGCTGCATTTTTGCGGGGACCAAATACTTTTATCCCCTCTTTTTCAAAGGCATCTACGCAACCAGCCACCAATGGGTCATCCGGACCCACGATAACAAAATCAATCTCTTTCTCCTTTGCAAAGGCCACCTGCTTATCAAAATCCATCACTGATATATCCACACATTCTGCAAGCTCTGCAATACCTGCATTTCCCGGTGCAGCATAAATTTGAGATACTCGTTTGCTCTTTGCCACACAGGCTGCAATTGCATGCTCCCTGCCGCCGCTTCCAATTATTAAAACTTTCATGTCCGTCCTCCTGATCTTTTATCTTCCTTTACATCAAATATATTACCTGCGTATTACCGTTCTTCCATCCACCACAACAACCTTGTCGTTGGCAATCATATCAATGGCCTGAGGCAGTAAAATCCACTCTGCCTGTTCCATAACCCTTTGCTGTAAGCTCTTTGGTGTATCACCATTTTCCACCACAACCGCCTTCTGCAGCAAAATCGGACCTGTATCTGTGCCTTTATCCACAAAATGAACCGTGGCGCCCACAACCTTAACACCACGTTCCAAAGCTGCTTCATGTACTTTCAGGCCATAGAAACCGGTTCCGCAAAATGACGGTATGAGCGATGGATGAATATTAATAATCCGGTTTTCATATTTTTCAATCATTTCCGGCGGAATAACCACTAAATAACCTGCAAGAACAATTAAATCCACCTGCAGGGAATCTACTGTTTCTACCAGTGCCTTATTAAATGCTGCCCTGTCCTCATAATCTTTTGGAGAAACCACAATATCCCGGATTCCTGCCTTTTTTGCGCGTTCCAATGCATACGCACCCTTATTATTACTGATAACCGCCACCAGCTCTGTATTTGTAATCCTGCCGGAATCTACTGCATCAATAATCGCCTGCAGATTCGTTCCTCCACCAGATACCATTACTGCTACTCTCAGCATACTCTACTCCTTCACTGCCGTTTCCTAATACTAATAAACCGTTAAACTATGTATTATCCTTATACCAGAGTGACACCCTTTTCTCCGGCTTCAATTTGTCCCACCAGATAAGCCTCTTCCCCCGCTGCCTTAAGGGCTGCAATTGTCTTATCCACATCCGCAGAATCTACTGCAAGCATCATGCCGATACCCATATTATAAGTATTATACATCATTTCCTCTGCAATATTTCCATTTTTTGCCAGCAGCTTAAATATAGCCGGCACTTCATAGGAATTCTTCTTTACCACTGCACGGACACCTTCTGGCAGCATTCTCGGAATATTTTCATAAAAACCGCCGCCGGTAATATGGGAACAGCCTTTAATTGTAACTCCAGCCTCTTTGACACTCCTCAGTGCCTTCACATAAATTTTAGTCGGAGCAAGCAGGGCTTCTCCAAGGGTCTTACCCAACTCATTATAATAGGTATTCAGAGATTCTTCCGTCATCTCAAATACTTTACGTACCAGCGAAAATCCATTGCTGTGTACTCCGCTGGAGGCAATTCCCACCAAAGCATCTCCTGCCTTAATCTCTTTTCCCGTAATCAAATCCTTCTGATCTACAATGCCGACGGCAAAGCCTGCCAAATCATACTCATCCTCCGGATAAAATCCCGGCATCTCTGCTGTCTCACCACCAATCAGCGCTGCATCTGACTGGACACATCCATCTGCTACACCGCTTACAATGGCTGCAATCTTTTCCGGATAATTCTTACCACATGCAATATAATCTAAAAAGAATAATGGCTCACCACCTGCACAGGCAATATCATTTACACACATTGCCACACAGTCAATACCAATGGTGTCATGCTTGTCCATAATAAATGCAAGCTTTAGCTTTGTTCCCACTCCATCCGTACCGGAAACCAGCGTAGGATGTTCCATGCTTTTAAACTTATCAAGAGAAAATGCTCCAGAAAACCCACCAATATTTGTCAGTACCTCTTCCCGCATTGTCTTCTTAATATGCTCCTTCATAAGTTCTACTGACTTATAGCCTGCTTCAATATCAACTCCGGCATTCTTGTAATCCATTGTTCTTATCCTCCTGAAATTTATAATGACGTTATGTACCTTTGCATACATAACGTCATTATAATCAAAATCATTATTTTTGTAAAGGGCAACTCCTATCTTTCACCCTACTCCGTGAATTCTTCCAGAAATTCTTTAAAATCCCTTCTTGCCCCTTCTATCGTACTATCCTCTCTCGTATCCAGTGCCTTTTCAAACTCCCTAAGGGCATATTCAATCTGTATTCTTTCCTTTCCGATGCTTTCCTCATAGAGACGCTCTCCCCGGAGCAGCAACAGCTTATTTTCTTCCTTATCCCGCGGATGAATCTTCAGATAAGATAACGCCTCCATCCGCTCCCGAATCTCTTCTTCTGTCATATCCGTTGCATTGGTTTTAATAATCTGCTTCGTAATCTCCCCGGTGGATACCACCTTAATTTCAACCTCCAAAATGGAGTTCACATCATAGGTATATGTGACATCCACAGCCTCTTTCCCGGCCTCCGCCTTCGGCACCTTAATCCGAATCTCTCCCAGCAATACGTTATTCGACGCAAAACGGCTCTCTCCCTGTAACACTTTGCAGCGTATCTGGGTCTGATTGTCGTTCACTGTATATAACCGCTCTGTACGGCTGGCAGGAATAGTGGTATTTCTCTCAATGATAGGACAAAAATGTCCATCCTCAAATCTGCCATTCTCCTTTTCCAAAACAACCTCTGTACCTAAAGTAAATGGGCATACATCCGTCAGGATAACCTCTTTAATACTGTCCTTGCGCTCTTTCATGGCACCCTGTACCGCTGCTCCCAGTGCAACTGCCTCATCGGGATTGATGGAGGTATCCGGCAGATTATGAAACAATTTTCCCACAAACTTGCGAATAAAGGAAAGCTTTGTGGCTCCACCAACCAATACAACCCTGTCAATATCTCTAAGGCGCACATTGGCATCCGAAAGGCTCCTCTTAATCGGCTGTCTAATTTTATCCAGCAGTTCGTCACATTTCGCTTCATATTCATCTATAGACAGTGTTATTTCGTAATTCTTTTCTCCAAGTTTACATAACATTTTTGAAACCCGATTATCTGAAAATCCGATTTTACAATTTTCCGCCTGCTTTGCAATATGCCGCATTTCTTTATCCGTCAGGGAATCCCTGTCAATATCCGGGTTTTTGTCAAAGAAAATCTGCTCAATAACCTTCGTAAAATCCTCGCCGCCCAGAAAATTGTCTCCTGCCACCGCACGAACCTCAATAATAGAGTCAAATAATTCCAAAATGGAAACATCAAAGGTTCCTCCACCTAAATCAAACACAAGAAACTTTCCGTTTTCCCTGTTTTGATATAAGCCATAGGCAATAGCAGCCGCCGTAGGCTCACTGATAATACGTTCCACCTTAAGCCCTGCCAGCTCCCCGGCTCTCTTCGTCGCCTTTCTTCTCTCATCATTAAAATAAGCCGGCACACTGATAACCGCCTCTGTCACTTCCTCCTGTAAAAAGCACTCCGCATCCTCCTTCAATGCCTTTAACACCAAAGCAGACAATTCCTCCGGAAGAAATTTCTTTCTGGAAAGCTCATATATCTTTTCACTTCCCATGCTTCTTTTAAACACGGCTGCAGAACTTTCTGGATGAAGCAGCATACGCTCCTTTGCCGTCTCTCCGATATAAACCTGTCCATCCTCATCCACACTGACTACAGACGGAGTCAGGTGCTTTCCCAGACGATTTGGGATAATCTTTGGTCCCTCTTCTGTATAATAAGCCACAAGGCTGTTTGTTGTTCCTAAATCAATGCCAATAATCATATTGTGTCCTCAATCCTTTTCCCCGAAAACTGTTTCCCTGAAAGTAAAACAGGGCAGTTTCTCGTTATTCTATTCCATGCTTTCACATATAAATGCTCATACACAATTAATTATAACACAAAACTGCATAAATATCAAAAAATCTGCCCCTGCCTACAGATTATCCAGATGATGCTTTGCCTCCGGATAATCTCCCTTCACTTTAATTGCCTTTTCATACAGTCCTCTCGCCTCATCCTTACGATTTTCTAATTCCGCAATCAGACCCATGCCAAAATAGTACTCGAAGCAGTCACAGGTCTCACAGGTAACACAGAGCCTGCAGTCCGGAATCTGCTTTAAATATTCCCGTGCCTTATCCAGGTCGCCGGCACAGATGTTCATAATCGCCAACGTATATAGATGCATTGGACGGTATCTTGGGTCTGCCAGCATTCCCTCTTCTCCGCCGTGCTCTTCCATAAGCTGCTCCAAACGCCGCTTTGCATATTTTTGAGCCTTCGCCTTTTTCCCCTGTTCCAGGAATATAGTGGCATATACTCCATACAAATAATTATGTGCCGAACTATTTATCTTATTTCGAGGAATAGACAGCAGCGCATTTTTAATGATCTGCTCTGCTTTTTTCAGATTGCCCGCATCCCGGTAAAATTCTCCCACCTCTGCCATGGCAGAAGGGGACAAAGGCACACCCGATAACGCCATATAATAATATATATTAAAACTATATACCTTCTTAAAGCATTCCTCAGCCTTTTCCATGTCACCTGCCTGGCGGTAGACATCCGCCAAATCACAATATAAGCTTAGAATGCGTTCCTGCTCTGCTGTTATTTCACCCTTGGAATAACAGAGCATTTTTTCCTTCCACTTCTTTTTTTTCCACATCTGTTCTGCCTGGTCAATTAATTTCTGGTAAATTGCCACAGCCGCATCATATTTCTTTTCTAAAACATATATCTTTGCAATCTCTTTTTCCCAGCGCACATTTTCCGGTTGAAGCCGGATTGCCTCCCGGTAACATGCAATTGCTTCCTCATAGTTTTTCTGCAAAACATAGCATTCTGCCAGGTTCAGATACGGAAGATGGTCCTTGTCCGAATCTATCTCCACCGCCTGCTTCAAAGGCTCAATTGCTTCCTCTATTCTACGCAGCTTTAAAAGGGCACAGCCTAAATTGTTATAGGCATAATACGCCTCCGAATCCAGCTCGATTGCCTTTTTACAGTCTGCAACCGCCTTTTCCAGTTCATATAAATCAATGTAAAGGTTTCCGCGTTCCACATATCCTTCTACCGCACCGGTTGCTTCAATATACCGGGTCGCATAATCTACCGCTTTCTTACATGTTTCCAGATTATCCTCACGATTGCTCACATAGCTGTACACATACATTAAGCGCCGCAGTGCGGGACCAAATTCAGCATCCTTTTTCAGAATCTGTTCATAACATTCCACTGCCCGTCCAAGCTTCCCCAGACGTTCCCAGCAGTTTCCAAGCTTTAATATGATATAAAAATTGTCAGGTTCCATATCTGCCAGCTTCCTACACACCCTCATTGCATCCTCTGGTTTATCCTCCCGGACGAGTACATCCACCTTTAAATGAAGCATGTCCGTATTATCCGGACACTCTGCCAGATATCCGTCAATCACTCCCAGAGCGGCATCTGTCTGATTCATATCCCAGTAAATAATTGCCAGCTCCTTTTCCACCTCGGACATATCCTCAATATCCGTTTCCTCTTCCTGCGTGCGTGTGCTTATTTTCTTCTTTAATGCCTGAACTGCCTTGAACGCACGCTGTAAATTCTCCTTTGAAAATTCTTTATAATGTACACATTTAATCCGGTATAATTCGAGACTGTCACTATCAAGTCCTGCTTCCTTTGCCGCCTGAATAACATGCTCCACATCATCAAACTGGTCAAATGCAAAGAATACCTCTGCCGCCAATACATAGGGTGGAGCGTATGCAGGATAAATTTCCTGACAGGTAAAATAATCGTCAATAACTTCCTTTGCATTTTTCAATTCATAATTTGCCTTTTGCCGGTGTACATAGGCAGGGAAAAAGCCACGGTCTTTTTCAATAATTTCATTACAGATTTCAATACAGGCATCATATGATTCTGCATCCAGATAAAATCTTGCCAGCTGTTCCATATATGATAATTTAACCAGCAGATTCTTTTCCTCTGAAATGGCTTTTTTAATGTAGGAGGATGCTTCCGAAAATTGTACCTCCCTCTCCCCCTTTTCCCCTTTCTTACATAGTATCTCCCAAATACAGACGCCAACAGAAAAATGGGCCAAGGATAATCGATTTTTTCTCTTTTCCATCTCCCTGGAGCCATCCTCTTCACTGTTTTCTATCAAAGCAAGCCATTTTCTTGAAAGCGGATATGCTTTTTCATATTCCTCGTTTGCCAGGTAAAGACGGCAGCGAAGGTTTACATAATCATAGTCGTCACAATCCCCCAGCTTATCAAGCAAAACAATTCCCTTTTCAAACCGCTTTTGCTGATAATAACACCATCCAAGCTTAAAGCAGATATCCCTGTCAAGGTTACTTTCCAGCTTTGCCTCATAATCCTTCACAAGCGTTTCGTTAATTTTATCAAGCAATACAAGACATTCGGCATCCTGCACCCTCTCCTCTAAAATATCCTCCACCTGTTCCTTTGCATTTTCCGGGTCTCCCTCCAGAAAAACACAGTTTGCCTGTCCAAGCATTGCCGTATAATTATCCGGAGACTTTTCAAGAAGTGCGTCATAAATTGCTCTTGCTTTCGCAACTTCCCCATTTGCAATTAAAGCTTCTGCATAAATCCGTTCAATATAAGGATTCTCTGAATATTCAAAATCCAATTCTTCCATAATAGACAGCGCCTCTTTTGCACAGGTGCTCCCTGCTGTTTCTTCCCCTGCTGCATCCTGTATTCCTTTCTGTTCCTCTTTTTCCTTCCCCTGCTTTATCAGAAGATATCTTGCTTCCTCCACCTGCACAAACGGGTGAGTCAGTTCAAACCGTTCTAACTCATTCAGCAGTTGTCTGATTTTCTTTAAATCCTGTTCCTCCGACGCTGCCTTTACTTCAAACAACTTTCCAATAAAGTCATCCACGTGGTCATCCGTTTTGCCATCAAACAATTCAAAATCAATAAACTGGGGACTCTCAATCTGCCACTTTACAAAGTCAAGATAATTCTCTGGAAACTTCTCCTTTAACTGGTCATAATTATCTATATAGTGGAACCGTTTATCTACCATTTGCCATATTGCCTGTGGCATAAAGGTATGGGACATAAAATACACTAAAAGCTTTTCAGCCGCCTCTAATTCTGTGTCCAAATCATCGCAGACCGAATCATGTAATAGCACATCCCACTTCTTCTCATCCCTTCTTGCAGCTACATCCTCATAAATAGCATCAATGCGGTCAAGCCATAAATCTACTTCATCCTTTTTACCGCTATGCTTTTGTTCTGTTTCGTCATCTGTATTATGTAAACCTTCTGTTTCATCCTGACTTGCATACTCTAACGCTTCTTCATATGCACGCCTTAACTCCTTAAACCCTTCTTCATCATCTTCCGGGTTTACATAACGTAATTTATTGCGATAGGCAGTTTTTATTGCTTCCTCATCCTTTGTCTGTTCAATCCCTAATATTTTCCAAATCATATCCATATTCCTCCTGGTTAGATACATCATATATTATAACAAAAATAACTTTAGTCAAAGCCATACCTTCCGGTGGCATCATATTCTACCCAATCCTTGCAATAAAGTTCTACCACATCTCTTCCTGCACCATATCCCTGTCTAAACACAAGTATTCCATTTCCTTTTTCCCATATAATAGACCTCCAAAAACCCGTTTCCACCATATCATTATATAACCCAAAGCGCACCCGATTCTCCTTTTTTATAATATATTCATGCCATGCTTTTTCTCCTTTATTCGTTTCTTCCAGTGGAGCATTCTGCAGGACAATCATTGACAATTCTGGAAGTTTTCCATTCTGACATAAATCAGCTGTCTCTTCTTCACTAATCTCTTCAAAAAAATAAATCTTATCTTCTGTAATCCAAAAATATCCTAGTTCTCTGCCTTGTTCATAAAACGCAATCTCGCTTCCCATATCTGCGCCATTATCTGTTATCCTTACATTATCATATGAAATCCGATATAACATTCCATTTTCACTCTTCATTCGCTCTTCCAGCTTTAAATCCACCTCTCCGCCTACCCCTCCGTCAAATGCTGCTCCATATCGCATAGTTACATCCCCCTGATACGGAAAATAAGCGGAGGTATTCTCATTAATAGAATTTGCATCCAAACTCTCTGCTTTTTCTAGTGCTTCTGTTACAGCGGATATCGTATCCTTTTCAGAGCTCTCTGCTTTTTCTGTCGTTTCTGTTATAGTAGAAACAATATTCCCTGAAGAGTCGTCACATCCGGTACAAAGATATACCAAACAAGCACATGCTAATAATAATAAACTTTTAATTTTCATCCTTCCCTCCTGTCCCCAGCTGCAACATCCCATGCATTTATAAAAAATCATTTATTTTAATATAATAACATAAAAAGATACCGGTGCAACATAAAACTCTTGATTTTTACCCTAAAATCTACTATGCTAGACAGGTATTGGAATGCTTATCAGCATAAAAACAAAGATTGCGAGGTATAGACAATGAGTGCAAATGAAATGAAACCGATTAAAGAGGGTAAAGTACGTGAGATTTATGACAATGGTGACAGCCTGATTATGGTCGCAACTGACCGCATCAGCTGTTTTGACGTAATTTTAAAAAATATCATCCATAAAAAGGGGACCGTGCTTACACAAATGTCAAAATTCTGGTTTGATTTAACCTCCGACATCCTTCCAAATCATATGATTTCTGCTGACGTAAAGGATATGCCGGAATTCTTTCAGCAGCCACAGTTTGACGGCAACAGTATGATGTGTAAAAAATTAGAAATGCTCCCTATAGAATGTATCGTCCGTGGCTATATCACAGGCAGCGGATGGGCAAGCTACCAGAAAAACGGTACTGTATGCGGTATCACATTACCGGAGGGATTAAAAGAATCTGACAAGCTTCCTGAACCAATCTATACACCTTCTACTAAGGCAGAGATTGGAGACCATGACGAAAATATCTCCTTCGAGCAGAGTGTGGAACATCTTGAAAAGCAGTTCCCTGGAAAAGGACTCGAATATGCGGAAAAGCTACGGGATTATACCATTGCGCTTTACAAGAAATGTGCTGATTATGCATTAGAGCGTGGTATCATCATAGCAGATACCAAGTTTGAATTTGGTCTGGATGAAAATGGTAACATCGTTTTAGGCGACGAAATGCTTACTCCTGACAGCTCCCGTTTCTGGCCTGCAAAGGGATACGAAGCCGGACACGGACAGCCTTCTTTTGATAAGCAATTTGCCCGTGACTGGTTAAAGGACAATGAGGGAAAGCACGACTGGGAACTTCCAGAAGATATTGCCCAGAAAACCATTGATAAATATTTAGAAGCCTATGAGCTGTTGACCGGCGAAAAGCTTGAGGCATAATGAAACCTACTGAACCTGCCACCGGCAGCTTCTTCCGGATGCATGGCAACTCAGAAAAGGTTCACCGGACCTTTTTCTCATATGCCTGACAATGTAAAAATGCAAGCAGTTTATCTGTCCGTCAGCTAACTGCTTGCATTTTCTCTTGTCGGGAATTGCAGTCAATCAATACTATTTCATCTCTGATTTTCTTGGCTTTCTACAGTGTTCTAGCATTTCCTTTTCACACGCACCAAACTCTTGATAATTTGCCCTTCCTTGTCTCAATGTTAGCGAATGATTTGCCCCTGATGGAATATCCATAATGTCTTCTCCATCATATTCATCGTCATCACTGTTATTGTAACGAAAAACAGACGTTATATTTCCATTCTCGTCCTTTTTATCAAATATCAAATAACAGTCATCTTCCCAAAAGCACACAGGACATATGTCAAAACCGCCTCTTTCATCAAGTGTTCTATATCCGCAACATAGACATCTGACCTTCTTTTTCATAGTATTGCAATCCTCCTAGATTAAGCAAAATCGGTATTTGTCAAATCAATTCCTTCTCAATTACAATAATTGATTCTTCATTATCACCAATCATTTCGACAGATACTTTATTAACAATTGTGCTAAAAGTATTATTCATAGATTTAATATCATTGAAGGCATTCTCTAACAATTGTGCAGTAGATAATTTTCCTATCGTCATATGCGGTAAATAAGGTAAACCCGAATCAAACTCCTTAAATTCATTATCATATAATATTTGATGAATGCTACACAGTTCTTCCGTACCTTGTAAAACATCCAAAAACAGGTATTTCCCAAAAACATTTTCTTGTTTGCTAATACCACCTAATTTAAGTTCAAATGACTTTACAGACATTAATCTTATATTCAAAATTCGGGTCAATTCCTCATTGTTCATCTGGCTTTTAAAAGGAAATACTAACGTTATATGCGGTCGTACTAATTTAGCGAAAGGGTCATACTGATTTCTTATGTCATCTATTATCTCCATATTTTCAAATTCTGGAAATATCATTATTGTTCTTAAATTCATAAATATATCTCCTCAAACAAATTGCGATTTGTTATCGTAAAGAAAATGTTGCTGCATATGCTCGCTTGGAAAGCAAAGCAGAAACGAATACGTTTGTACCTACATCTGCATAATATACCATAAGCACTTACCTTTTTCTTTCCGCTCTAACAGCTGATATTTCAGCATTTATTTCATCAAGAAATATCTCTGGTACATCAGCAATCTGCTCTGCCATAATGATTCCTCCTTCACCATACTTTATGTATTTATTTTGCTTGTGTTTATAATATTATCATATGTCAAAATCTGAATCTTATCAATAGAATCTGTTATGTTTATTGGTGTTCTACTCATGAATCCGCATAAAAAAACTGCCCTTTGTGCCGAAGCATAAAGAGCAGTTTATTCATTCCAATAGCATTTCTGCCGGTGTCTACTTATTAGCAACAGCAGCCTGTGCGGCAGACAAAGGAGCAAAAACAGCAAGTGCTTACATCCCCTACTTAAACTTCGCAATGACCTCTTCATTTGCCTTCATTGCAGCCTCTTCCATTCCTTTCCGTTCCGTAAGAAGCTGTTCCTTAATCTCGTCATGTTTCACTGCCATAATCTGCAACGCCAGATAAGCAGCATTTTTACTTCCATTGATTGCAACGGTAGCAACCGGAATTCCAGATGGCATCTGAACAATGGACATCAATGCATCCATACCGTCTAATACGGAACCGGAAAGCGGTACGCCAATGACCGGAAGAACTGTCTGGGATGCCACAACACCAGGTAAGGCAGCAGCCATTCCGGCAGCCGTGATAATCACCTCTGTTCCGTCATGATTGGTCTCCTCAATAAACTTAGAAAGTCCCTCATGTGCCCTGTGTGCGGACAAGCATCTGACATTTACCTCTACACCATATTTTTTCAAAACATCTACAGCCGGCTCCACTTTGGATAAATCACTGGTAGAACCCATAATAATTGCAGCCTTCATATTCGTATCCTTTCTTGTATAAATTTCATAACATATATTTTATAACATATGAAGGGATTTGCAAGCATTTTTTTCGTAACAGTTCAGCCTTATATCAGTAAACAGCCTGAAATTTTGACAAAATAATTTCCAAAAGAGGGGGGGATTCGTGTCCGTTGGTACTTAGCGAGGCTTTTTCGAGCTTAGTACCACTACGCACACGACTAAGTGCAAACGACCCCGGTTTGGAAATATTTTGTCAAAACTTTAGGCGTCCGATAATCAAAAGCTGAACTGTTACTCTTTTCTTCATCCCAGTAACACATCCAGTACCATCATAACCACAAATCCAGCCATAACACCAATCGTCGCAAGATTCTTGTTATCTTTAAAGGACTCCGGAATCAGCTCGGAACAGACTACAGAAAGCATTGCACCCGCAGAAAAGGATAACACTAACGGTAAAACCATCTGTACCTTAAGAGCAAACAATACGCCTATTACACCGGCTATCGGTTCCACAATTCCGGAAAACTGCCCAATCAAAAAGCTTTTCCACCGGCTCATTCCCTCTCTTCTAAGCGGCATTGCTACACAGGTTCCCTCCGGGAAATTTTGTATGCCAATACCGACAGCCAGCATTGCAGCACCCACAACAGAAGTACCACTTTCAGAAGCCGCGGCACAGCCAAATGCCACACCAACCGCCAGTCCTTCCGGAATATTATGCATTGTCACTGCTGTTGTCACCATAACACACCGGAGCCAGCCTTCTCCTTTATCTTTGCAGCACGTTCTCCCATTCAGCACACAATCCGACAGCATAATAAATACTCCACCACCGACAAAGCCAGCCGCTGCATGCAATGCAGGGTTTTTCCCAAGCTCTCTTGACAACTCAATTGCCGGATTTAATAGAGACCAATAGGAAGCTGCAATCATCACACCTGCCGCAAAGCCCATCATAATATCCATCAATTTCTGATTCACCGATTTAAAAAAGAAAACCAGGGACGCTCCCAGTATGGTGACACCATAAGTAAACAACGTCCCGCACAATCCCTGGTATACCGGATTCAAATGAACAAACCAATCCCACACAATCTACACTCCCGGTCAAAACCATTATATGATCTTCTGCCTTTCAGCCTTACCTCTATTCTATTCAGCTTTGATAAACCGGTGAATCCGAATTTTAGGCTATAAAAATCGCTATCCCTGTTAAACAAAATAAAAGTTCTATAGATTCCCATAAAAAATACACAAATTTGTGCGGCTGACATTTCTGACGCCAGTCACAAATTTGTGTATTTACTGCTGACAATTCGGACGTTTCTGCTTCATATAGCAACACAGAAAACATTTACTGCCCTACTATATATGCATTTATCTCTGTATCATTGTCATCATAGTAACTGCAATTAAATAAATATTCAGAACTGCCCTTCACCATAGCGAAAACTGCCTGTCCCTCGGTAAAGGTATCTCCCGCATAAAACGTATTCATTTCCGGGTCTTTCGATATATCCCATACCGTAGATAATCCGATATAGCCGGCAATCGCTCCCGAATCATCCAAATCACATAAGCTCAAATCCACATCTATATCAGTTATACCCCATTCTGCCTCAGGAAAATCTGTTGGAAAATAGCTTTCATATGTAACAACGCAATACTCTAAATCATCCTGTTCCAATTCCCTGAATGACAGCACATTTCCTTCCGCATTATATTCATCCACTATCTTCTGGGCTTCATTCCCCCTGATAACACCAGTAATTTTAAAATACATTGGATGATCCTTACTATCCTGGGCAGAATATTTCATAGTCTCCACCCATTCACCAATCTGAGCCGGTTTCTCTAAAGTTGCCCCTACTGCCGTAACATCCGATGAACCGGAACCTGTATTTTCTTTTGATTTTTCTTCCGCATCTGCTTCCGTCATATCCTCTGTGTCCGATTCTCCCTCTGTTTCCTGTTCTTCCTCTGAAGTACTCTGTTCCTGTGTAATGGTCTCTGTTGTGGTCTCTGTATTATTCACCACTCCACAGCCGGCAAGCAGCGAAGTACAAATCACCATTGCCAATGTCAATGAAATTAATTTTTTTCTCATAAATGTATCCATTCCTTTCCCTTATGTTTTTCCACATATGTCTAATCTGATTTTAAATTTGTTACTGCTTATTTCTGTTTTCTCCCCTCCATTTCTCTTTTAATAATCACAACATTTTTATTTTAACTCAAATATTTTATGAGTTTTAAACGAACTGACACCCTCTAAATTCTTGACATTTTATTTTTGCAGGAATACAATATAATTCAATTAAGCATACTTATCATATGGAGATTACACATGCCAATCATGATACATGACGGCCGCACCAACGATTTACACCACACCTTAACGAAGTGTGAAGATATAGATGATTTGCGGCTCTTTCTGGATAAACACAGTGAATATTTTACAAACTGGAAGGCATTTATCAACTATCTGCTGGATTCCGGCGGGTATTCCTATACGAAATTTGCCCGGTTATGCGGTATAAGCCGGAACACCATTATCTCCTGGTGCGAAAACGGGAAAATTCCAAGAAGCCGTGAACAATTTATCCGTATCGGATTTGCAGTCAATATGTCTGTTCCTGATATAAATGATTTTTTACAGCGGTATGGAAAATATCCGAAATTAAATGCAAAAAATATTGAGGATGCTGTTACCATTTTTTCATTATCCAACTATTTAAGCTATGAGCAGTGCATGGAACTCAAAGAACATTTTTCTTCTATTCTCTGCGATGTATTAAACCAGCGAAAGGCAAAGAAAAACACCGAATATATCTACTTTTCAACAGAACAGTTAGAACATGAACTGGTTTCTGTCAAAACATTGCTGGACTTTGAGATATTTGTAGAAAAAAATGCAGACGCATTTGCCAACTGTTATGTGCAGCTGCTGGACTTTATAGACAGTTATATTTCTTTCAATACAGTCAGTATAAATGGCAGACCTGGGACATTAAACTCTTTTTTGGAAGAAAATATTGATAATCCTGCCCTTATTGCCTCCTTTAATACAATGATTAGCAAACTCCGGCGCTATGGAACCATCCCCTCACGGATTCATCTGATTGCCTTAGGCATCCATTTCCGTATGACGGCTGATGATATCAACACCATGCTGTATTTCGCGGGCATGGAACCTCTTTGTGTCAAGGATAAGCTGGAAAGCATTATTTTGTTTGCTGCAGAGTGCGCAATCATACAGAATCCCGAATTTGAATTTTCAAATGCATTTTTACTAAAGCAGTATACGCAAAATGCAGAATTGAAAGAAAAATGCAATTCGGTTATAAAAAATTTTGAATTTTCAAATTATAAATTCGATAACAATGTGGATTTGTTTGAATACATAACCGATACCCTTTTTAATATAGATTTTGATATCACAGATGAAATATTATACCTGCTTGGGAAAAAACCAGCTCACCCATGGCAGCAGCCAAATGCAGGCCGGCTTATGCCAGAATCGCCGCATACGCAGAAATAAATAGCCGAGGTGTAATTTTATGCTCTCATCAAAAGACGACAACTTCCTTCATTCCAGACAACCATTCTTTTTGAAATGGTATTTAGGAGATATCATTGGAGAGGGAAGCTCTGGAACAATATATGAAATAACAGATAATGAAGGAAATCATTGTGCCCTTAAGGTTATCCCCATTACAATTGATGATGGAACCAATTCTTTTACCTTGCAAAACCAGGATTCCCTTTCAAATGAAGCATACCTGGAGGAAATAACCGGCAAAATTCTTTCCGAGGTCAGAGTCATGCAAAAGCTGGAACACCATGCAGGGATTGTAAAATATCATGAATATGATGTCATGGAAGCACCCGATTCCTCTTCACGGTTCATTTTAATAAAAATGGACTTATTACAGCCTCTCAATAAAGTCGTACGCATAAGGGAGTCTGAATTTTCTGAAAAAGAAGTCATCACCATGGGAATTGACCTGCTGTCCTCCCTTTCGGAATGCAGAAAAAATAATATTATCCACCGTGACATCAAGCCTTCTAATATTTTTGTCACAGAGGATAACCAGTATCTGCTGGGAGATTTTGGAAGCGCAATACTCTTAGAAAAAACAATGATGGCATCCCATACCGGGACGCTTGCTTACATGGCTCCTGAAATGGCTGCCGGACAATCCTTTAATTCCACCGTGGACATTTATTCATTGGGAATTGTGATGTACCAGCTGTTAAATAACCGCAGGCTGCCCTTTTTAAATGATAACTTTAAATTTGCTGATATTGAAGCGGCGGTAGAAAAAAGACTTTCCGGCGCTCTCTTACCATGTCCGGAAAACGCTGATGAGGAGCTTGGAAAAATAATCTACAAAATGTGTGCGTATTCTCCCAAAGACCGCTACACCTCACCGGAAGAATGTCTAAAGGATTTAAAAAACTATCTCAAGTACGGACAATCCACTAGAAAAAACAGAATAAAAGTCAAACCTCTTGTCGTCTCTGCACTTTTGTTTATTTTACTGCTGCTTGCAGGGAGTACACTGCTCCAAACACCCGGTCCGAAAATCACAGCTGGTATCACCTCCGGGAATGTGAATTCATCCGGTGCAATTGCCAGTGATGATGAATGGCTGTACTACAGTCAGGATGTATCTGGAGAGCGTGGCATCCGTGTTTCAAAAGACGGCAGACAAAAAGAGGTTCTTTGCAATTATACCATGCACGATATCAATGTAACGGATGATTATCTGGTCTTTTCATCACGCTACACACCAATTGAGATTCCCGGAGGACCTTCCTATACATGCATTACCGGATTATACCGGATGAACAAAGACGGCAGCGACTTTACCCGTCTTGATAACGCCTCAAGCGTAAATCCTGTGGTATATGGTGAGTATGTTTACTACTTTAAATGTATAGATGATTCAAATATTCTCAGCCGAATACCAATTACAGGAGGAACAGCAGAAACCCTTGCTGAATTTGACAAGTATACATTCAATTTTTATCCTTATGAAGACCAATTATATATTTATGACTACGCAGCAGACCAGTTAATTGCGTTTGACCTTAATAACGGGACAAAAACAGTTATTATAAACCAACCAATAGATTGTTTTTGCATTGAAAACGGACTTCTTTACTGTTTAGGTTTTAATAATGAAATATATATCCATAAAATCAACGCTTCTGCGCCTACTGCCATAAACCTTGAAAATGCTACCATTATAACCTTCCCTTATGCGATATATGAGTTTAATGTCAGCAACAATGTCATATATGTCTCCTCAAATGTAACCGCTTCCTGGGATAACGAAGCAGACCAGGATGGAATCTGGCGGGTGAACAATGACGGCAGTGATTTAAAACAAATCTATACCGGCAATGCCGCACAACTCCAAATTGTTGATGAAACCCTTTATTTTGAGGACAATGCAGCTATATATCGTATGGATTTGGACGGAAAGAATGTTCAGGCATTTGATGAAATAACTTTATTTTATATGCTGAATTAATCTTATTTTTTGGATTTTTTCTTCGCTTCATTTGACGCTTTACTTTCTGCTCTGGTTTCTGACTTATACTGTTTTTTTATCTGCTTTTCCGTTACTTTTTTCTCTGTATTTTCTTTATAGTCTTTTACTTCTTTTTTTACATTCTTTTTTGTTCCTTCTTTTACAGCTTGTTTTGTCTCTTTTGTGACTGCCTTGCGGTGCTCCTTAGACGCCTGCTTTGCTGCCTCTTTTGCTGCCTTTGATTCTTTTTGAGCCTTATCAGCTGCTTTCGTTGTCTTTAACGCTTTTCTTGTGGTTTTTCTTGTCGTCTTCTCTGCTGCTTCTTTCTGTGCCTTTGCGGCTGCTTTGCCAGCTTTTTTTGCTGCTTGTTTTGTACTTTTAGCAGATTGCTTCGCCGCCGTTTTTGCAAGCTTTGTTGTTTTTGTTGCTCCTTTGATACCCTTTACAAGCACTCCAAGGGAAATTGCATCTCCAGCCAGGGTTATTATATCCAATGCTAGGAGTCCTGCTTCTTTGAGAGTAAGTTCTCCATCACTAAAAACTGTTATACCATCTGCAATTAAATCCCGGAAATCTGCGGCACAATTTAATCCCGGAACAAACGATATAAGCAATGACAAGAAAGTGCCTAACCAGTTTGTTTCTCCCTCATAAAACGCTCCACCAAATGCTTGCTGAATTGCATTCTCGATAAATGAATCATCATCTGTTTCTGAAATTTCTTCTCCCGATTCACCCTGATTGGTTGAAATATCCTTTTTTTCTATATTATTAGCCCGTATATTTTCTTCTGCCTTTTTATAAGTATTCATAATTTCTTCCAGCTGTTTTGCTAATTCTTCCAAGCTGTCAGACTGCTGATTTAATTCACTTTCAATTTTTTCAATATTTTTTTTAATTGTAGTTGTCGATTTTCCTATTGAAATATTTTCCTTTACTGAAGTCAATTCCGATATTTGTTTTTTTAGCACAGACAGACTATTCCGCAACTGTTCAGGATTATTATTTAAACTTGCAATATTAATACAGAATTCTGACATAATATCCCCCTATTCCTCTTCGGTTTCCTCTTCTCCTATTAATTGAAATCTGTAGTGAAGCTCATCTAAATCCTGGTATCCCAAAAAATAAACCAGTCCAATCTGTTCCCCGTTAAATAACAATATATTTTCTCCATCTAATCCTGATGGATACTCACATCCGATATAATCATAGTCCTCACCTGTGTCTAAATCAATTTGCTGCCTGCCGCAAATCATAACCTTTCTTTCCTGGTCATTTAGCTGCACAATTGTTCCAATCGGTAAATACTGATTCCTCTTCATTAATAGTAACCTCCTATTTATAATTAATTTGGTTTATATATTATTGTCCTCTGCATCATTTGATTCCTGCTCTCCCACTCCAATTTTTAATTTATCAAATGCGATTGGACTTATACTATACTTCAGAATACAATCATCTTCTGTTTCCACAGTCAGCAAATAATATGGCAAACACAACCGCTCCGGATTCCATCCTGCCATCCGGACTACACTGCATTCTGTTATATCCTTTTTTGCTACCACCTGCATTCCTTTTGCAATCTGTATAAATATGTATTCATTCCCCACAAATATACCATTTCCACATTTTACTGCATATAAAAAATCATTGTTTAAGACAGAAACTTTCACATTATGTAATACTGCATAATCTATAATACTGTCTGGTCTTCTTTTTATGCCATAAAAAGCAACCAATGCCCAAAAATATAAAATTACAATAAAAATAACACCAACAACTGTCATCACTACCCGCTGATCAGACATTTCCAGCCATTCCTTAATTACGACATAACCTATTCCACTGCCAAATGCAAATAGAAAAACAAAAGCACACAAATACAATATATTAACACCCTTTGTAGCAGTCTTCCACAAAATACTTGAAAAAATCTCCTCTCCATCTCCAAGTTCTTTTACTGTCCTTAAAATTTCCTTTTTTTTCATAGGTCTTTCAGGAAACAGTAAATATCGTATTGTATCTATTAAATCGAATATCCCAACATAAGAATCCCCCTGCTCTTTTCTTAAAATAGCACGCAAAATACACCATATAATTAACAATATTATGATTGCAACTATGATTCCAATAACCATATAATCAAGTGCCTTATTTGCACCGAAACATACTCCATATTCTGAGTAATAAGCAGCCAATAATATACATTCTCCCATGGCGAGAAGAACAGCCCATATCATGCAATACATTTTTATATCTTCTTTGTCCATATTTTATCCCTCCATCCATACTGGCGATACCTAAATCACCTTTATCATATCCTATGCATAGTTTATAATCGTATAATCGCATTTAACAGATTTTCCTTTGCGAATAAGTAAATTAATCTTCATTATATATCAAAATATTGTTCAAATATCATTTTTGGGATGAATAACCAGTTTTTAGGATGAATAACCAGCTTCATTTTATTTTAGGTTCGGGCCAGGTTTAGAATAAAATGAGCTTGAGGTCAGGATTGAGACTTACTTCTAATCGAGTTTAAAATCTTTTTTGTGTTTTCTTTGTTCTATAGTTTTCTACTCTCCTCATAAAAAAACTCTCCTGCCAAAAATTTCAAAAAATCAAATAATTTTCTGGCAGAAGAGTATCTTTGTATATATTAATATAATTAGTATTTCTTGGCAGTGTATAAAGACATTGCAGCATTTGCCCTGCAAAGCTCAGACCATGTATATGTTTTTTTCACAATACCATTTTTCCCATCGATGTTTGCCTCATAGAAAGTCACACCTGTTGATGCTACGGAATAAATAATGGCTGAATGACTTCCAGTATGTTTTCTTCTCATTTGAACAAAATCTCCCGGACGTGCCTTTGAAAATAACGTCTTGACAGAAGAAGTGCTCATTGATGTTACAGAACCTACATAGCTTGTATTCGTTCCTGAATATTTTATTAAATAGTTATTAGGGAGCACTTCAAATGCAGTATTATACAAAACCTTAAGCACCAATGATACATGGGTATCAGGTACAATCAGCAAAGAAGGTGAAGTGGATTAT
>ULOF01022541.1_pt1 | contig 26395 bp, 17 predicted proteins | sample 1952371 | NCBI WGS metagenome assembly ULOF01 (sample SAMEA4835597, study PRJEB28245) | human gut metagenome | biome: gut microbiome; material: fecal sample | place: Denmark | collected 2008 | reverse complement strand
CTAAAATTACTTTCTCGGGTTCTTGATGTTTGCTTGTGCCGACTCTTTCTTTGCGATACGGTTTCCTACCGTATCGCTTCGCCTTGCGGCTCTTTCATCGCTTGCACAAGCAAACCATATTCGCGTAAGTAAAAAAGCGGTTGCCTTTCGGTAACCGCTTCTTTTTGTTGATTTACATCTTCCCTAAAATTACTTTCTCGGGTTCTTGATGTTTGCCTGTGCTGCAGCAAGACGAGCGATCGGGACTCTGAACGGTGAGCAAGACACGTAGTCAAGACCGATTTCGTGGCAGAACTCGATGGAGGACGGGTCGCCACCGTGTTCACCGCAAATACCGCAGTGCAAATGGCTGTTTGCGCCTCTGCCGAGAGAAACTGCCATCTTCATGAGTTTGCCGACGCCAACGGTGTCAAGACGTGCAAACGGATCGGATTCGTAAATCTTTGCTTGATAGTAACTGGGCAAGAACTTGCCTGCGTCGTCACGGCTGAAGCCGAACGTCATTTGAGTGAGGTCGTTCGTGCCGAAGCAGAAGAAGTCTGCTTCCGTTGCGATTTCGTCTGCGGTGAGTGCCGCTCTGGGGATTTCAATCATCGTGCCGACTTCGTATTTGAGGTCAACTCCACTCTCTTTGATGACTGCGTCTGCGGTTTCGACAACCGTCTTCTTGCAGTATTTCAATTCTTTGACTTCGCCGACGAGCGGGATCATGATTTCGGGCATAACCGTCCAATCGGGATGACGTTTTTGAACGTTGATAGCCGCTTTGATGACCGCTTTGGTTTGCATAACGGCGATTTCGGGATAGGTGACTGCCAAACGGCATCCTCTGTGACCCATCATCGGGTTGAACTCGTGCAAACTGTCGCAGAGAATCTTGATTTCGGACACGGATTTGCCTTTTGCTTTTGCAAGTGCTTCGATATCCTTTTCTTCGGTGGGAACGAACTCGTGAAGCGGCGGATCCAAGAAACGAATGGTAACAGGCATGCCTTTGAGTGCTTCCATGAGGCCTTCAAAGTCTGCTTGTTGCATCGGTTCGATTGCGTCGAGTGCTTTGACGCGCTCTTCAACGGTTTCGGAGCAAATCATCTCGCGGAATTTGTCGATTCTGCCCGGGCCGAAGAACATGTGTTCGGTACGAACGAGGCCGATGCCTTGTGCGCCGAGTTCAGCCGCTCTTTGTGCGTCTGCAGGAGTATCTGCGTTGGTGCGCACGCCGAGTGCTTTGTATTTGTCTGCGAGTTTCATGATTCTTCCGAAGTAACCGCTGTTGGGATCTGCCGGAACGGTCTTGATGATCGTGTCGTAGATATTGCCCGTAGAACCGTCGAGGGAGAGACCGTCGCCTTCACGGAAGGTCTTGCCTGCGAGTTCAAAGTACTTCTCTTCTTCGTGCATCTTGATATCGCCGCAACCGGATACGCAGCAAGTGCCCATTCCGCGAGCAACGACTGCCGCGTGAGAGGTTTGTCCGCCGCGAACGGTGAGGATGCCTTGAGCGTATTTCATACCTTCGATATCTTCAGGTGAAGTCTCAAGTCTGACGAGGACGACTTTCTTGCCTGCCTTGCCTTCTCTGACTGCGTCTTCTGCCGTGAAAACGATCGTGCCTGCCGCTGCGCCCGGAGACGCTGCGATGCCCTTGCCGACGACGTTTGCTTTGTCTGCTGCTTTGAGCGCTTTTGCGTCAAATTGCGGGTGGAGCAACATATCGAGAGTCTTTGCATCGATTTGCAAAAGTGCTTCTTGCTCGGAAATCATACCCTCGTCGATGAGGTCGCAAGCGATGCGGATTGCCGCCGCTGCGGTACGTTTGCCGTTTCTGGTTTGAAGCATATAGAGTTTCTTTTGTTGAATGGTGAACTCCATATCTTGCATATCTCTGTAGTGGTTTTCCAAAATCTTGCACACGTCTTGGAATTGTGTGTAGACTTCGGGAAGAACTTCTGCCATTTGAGAGATAGGCATCGGGGTGCGGACGCCTGCGACAACGTCTTCGCCTTGTGCGTTCATAAGGAATTCGCCCATAAGACCGGGTTCGCCCGTTGCGGGGTTACGAGTGAATGCAACGCCCGTGCCGCAATCGTCGCCCATGTTGCCGAACGCCATCATTTGCACGTTGACGGCAGTACCCCAACTGTAAGGAATGTCGTGGTCCATACGATAGATATTGGCGCGCGGGTTGTCCCAAGAACGGAAGACCGCTTTGATTGCCTCAAAGAGTTGTTCCTTCGGATCGGACGGGAAGGGTTTGCCGATCTTTGATTGATATTCTGCTTTGAATTTGCCTGCGAGTTCTTTGAGGTCGTCTGCGGTGAGTTCTACGTCGTAAGTGACGCCCTTTCTCTCTTTGAGTTCGTCAATGAGAGCCTCAAAGTACTTTTTGCCGACTTCCATAACGACGTCGGAGAACATTTGGATGAAACGTCTGTAGCAGTCCCAAGCCCATCTGGGGTTGCCGGATTTCTTTGCAAGGACTTCGACAACGTCGTCGTTAAGACCGAGGTTGAGGATCGTGTCCATCATACCGGGCATGGACGCTCTTGCGCCCGAGCGAACGGAAACGAGAAGCGGATTCTCTTTGTCACCGAATTTCATACCCGCTTTTTCTTCGAGTTTGGTGATATTTTCCATAATTTCCGCTTTGATATCGTCGTTGATTTGTCTGCCGTCCTCATAGTACTGCGTGCAGGCTTCGGTCGTAATCGTAAAACCGTAAGGAACAGGAAGACCGATATTGGTCATTTCTGCGAGGTTTGCGCCCTTGCCGCCGAGAAGTTCACGCATTTTTGCATTGCCTTCGGCAAACTGATAAACGTATTTTTTGCCCATTTAGAATTCCTCCTAAAAGATTTCTTATATAGTCATCTAGTATCATAACAAAATCCGCGCTTTTTTGCAAGAAAAATATATATATTCAAGAAATTATTTGATAAACGTATATTAACTCCACATCAAAAAGCGAAAAAATGCAAATCATTTTCAAAATGAGTTGCGCACGGCGTTTTTTTTTGCTAAACTTTGTTTATCAAATATTTTTAGAGGTGCAATTTATATGGACGCTGACCCTCGAAGTAGTCAACATCTCCGCTAAATACGCACACGTTTCGGGTTCTCCGGCGTGGCGCGTACCGCTATGCCCTTGGAGGACAAAATGATTCAAGTCTACAAAAAACTCAACAAATCCGTCATCGAAGTCGACCCCGAACTCATCGTCGAGGGCTACGATTTCACCGAGCAATGGGTTCATATGTCCAACCCAACCGACAAGGAAATCGAGTTGGTGTGTTCTTCGTGCAAAATTCCCGAGGATTACGTCAAAGCGGCGTTGGACTCCGAAGAGCGCGCTCACTGCGAAAAAGAGGACGGGATTCTCATGGCAGTCACCGACATTCCTATCACGGAAGAGGACGACGACAGATACACCTACGCAACTCTGCCTTTCGGTTGCATCGCGACGGACAGCACGATAGTCACCGTTTGCCTCAACGAAACGTCCATCATCAACGACCTTATGGCAGGACGCTACGTCAAGGATTTCAATATTCACAAACGCACTCGTTTCGTGCTTCAACTTCAATACGTCATTGCAAAAAAATACCTGCAATACCTCAAACAAATCGACAGGGCAAGCCAACGCGTTCAGACAGAACTCGAAAAGGCGATGAAAAACGAAGGGCTTATCGAAATGCTTTCGCTTGAAAAATCCCTCGTCTACTTCTCCACTTCACTGCGTGCAAACACCGCAGTTCTCGACAAGTTTCCGCGCCTTGTGAAATTCTTTGAAGAGGACGACGATTTGTGGGACGACGTGCTCATCGAAAACAAACAGGCAATCGAAATGTCCAACATTTATCGCGACATTTTGAGCGGCACGATGGACACCTACGCCTCTATCATTTCAAACAACCTCAACGTCGTCATGAAAACGCTCACCGTTCTCACGTTGCTCGTCGACACACCTGCTATGATCGCGGCGCTTTGGGGCATGAACACGGGCGTTCCCTTTGAGGGCAAACTGTGGGGATTCTGGGTTGTCGTCGGCATAAACGTGCTCATTTGCATAGCGCTTATAATCGTGTTTATCAAAAAGAAGATGCTCAAATAAAAAGTGCGTTAGATATACGGAAAATCGTATATTGGGTTCAAATTTTACCAATAGAAAAACGGAAGCGATTTGCTTCCGTTTTTTGATTGCGTTTTTGCAGAAATCGATATTCTATCAGCCTTGAATGAGTGATTTCATGACTTTTGCCATACATTGAATGACAATCTTCTTTTCTGCAGGAATATCCTTGTATTTGTTGTAAGTGCTGAGCAACAAAGTCGCAATGTTTATCTTCATTTGCTTGGACATATTTTGAGAAAGCATATAATCCACGAGATTGGGAAGTTTGACGAGTTTTGCGGGTTTGACGAGTTCGTCGTCGTCCTCGCTCGGACCGTCAACGACGTATACGACTTCTTCTTGTTGTTGCTCCTCTTTTCCATCTTCGGCTTGGTCTGCCTCTTCGAGTTCTGCTTCGGAATCGTCGGATTCTTCCTCGGTTTCCTCTTCCGCTTCCTCGAGCTCTTCGCTCTCCTCTTCTTTCTCTTCGACAGGCACTTCTTCGAGAGTTTCCTCTTGAGCGACTTCTTCGAGTTGTGCGGGCTCTTGGGCAGGTTCGGCAACAGGTTCGAGAACTTGCTGCTCTTGCGGTTTGACTTCCTCGATTAGCTCGGGTTGTTGTTCGGATTGAACGGGCTCGTCGTCAACGGGCTGAGCAACGAGATCCTCGCCCTGCTCTTGTTTGAGAATATAGGCGATTGCTTCGTACTCTTTGGGAAGTGCGTTATCCTCTTCTTCGTCGTCGATGAGTTCGCTTTCAAGGAAGATTTTGTCCTCTTGTTTTTGAGTCTGCTGTGCGGCGGTCTGTTGCTGCTTCAGTTGCTCTTGTTGCAAGCGCAATTCTTCTTCTTGGCGTTCTGCTTCGAGTTTCTTTTTCTTCTTTCCAAACATCTTTACAATCCTCGCAATATATTATTTTATTTGCGTCGGCTCACAATTTCCCCGACATTGTTTATTTATTTGTTGTTTTGCAAATCGCGCATAACCTTCGTCAAGCACTGCACGACGATCTTGCGATCTTCTTTGCTGTCTTTGAACTTGTTGTACGTACCTATAAGCATTGTTGCGATCTGAATCTTCATTGCTTTGGGCATATTCTTGGACAGCATATAGTCCACCAGATTGGGCAACTTGACGAGTTTGGCGGGTTTGACGTGTTCTTCCTCATCCTCGTCGCCGTCAACGACGTAAACCACTTCCGGCTCTTTCTCTGCATCAGGCTCTTCGTGATCTTCATTCGCTTCGGATTCTTCGGTTTCTTCACCGACTTCATCCTCTCTCTCCTCGTCATCGAAGGTTTCCTCTTGCTCGGAATTATCCTCTTCGTCCTGCTCTTGTTCGGAAGCGACTTCTTCGGAGTTCTCCTCTTCTTCGACGACTTCCTCCGACTGTTCTTGCTCGAGATTATCGTCGGATTCGTCCGCTTGAGGATTCTCTTCTACGCTTTCTTCGTCTTCGGTCGATTCGTCTTCGGACTCAAAATCGTTCTGCTCTTGATTCTCGTCTTTGACGTTTTGCTCGTCCTCGACTTCCTCTTGTTGCTCTTCGATTTGCTCGTCGCTTTCGCCGCTGCTTTCTTGCGCTTCGACGTATCCTTGTTCGTCTTGCGACTCTTCTACGTCGTCTTCCGTTTGAGGCTCTTCTGCCACGTCCTCTGCTTGAGGTTCTTCTTCGATTTGATTATCGTCTTCGATGTGAATCTCTTCGTCGGAAGATTCATCTTGAAAGGACTCGTTTTCCTCTTCAAGAGTTTCGCCCTCGGTCGTATCTTCGACTTGAGTATCCTCGTCGACATTAGTTTCGTCCGAAACTTCTTCGGTTGTATCTTCGTCTTCGGTGGGAACTTCTTCGAGAGATTCGTTTGCTGCTTGCTCGCTTTGAGCGTCCGTTTCTTCGGCGTTTTCTTTCTCTTCGCTTTCGACGGTTTCGTCTGAGATATCTTGAGCGGATTCTTCGGCGTTTTGCTCCTCGTCGGAAGCCTCTTGCTCTTGCAAAATATCGTTTATGCCGATTTGTTCGTCGGAATCTTGCTCGTCTTGTTCGTCTTGTGTTGCTTCTTCAACCGGTTCAAGCACTTGCTCTTCGGTTTGAGCGGAAGAATCTTCGTCGTCTTGTTGTATCTCGTCGAGTTCGTCTTGCTCGAGCATTTTCTGCTCGATAAGCGCCTCGATTGGAGTTTGCCCGTTATCGTCGTCGATATCCACTGCTTTTGCGGTGTTGCGCGCAATGATTTCCTCAACCATAGAGTTGAGTTCCTGAAGCGGAGAGGAATCCGTGGCGTAGTTGCTTTCTATTTGCAAATTCACCTTTGCGTCGAGATCCTCTTGCATTGCTTCGAAGGTTTCAAAACATCTTTGATTTTGCTTGCGGCAAAGAATGACGAGCACGAGATAAAGCGCGCCGATAAGCAAGAGCGCGACAAGATGCACCGTGCCCATTTCGGGGGCGGAAAGAATCCCGTAACCCCAGAACGAGAACAATGCAAGCAACACGAGAGATACGCCGAGGAATCCGCCCGAGCGTACGTCATTGTTCTTTTTGACCAACTTGTCGTAAACGGCAGAGTCGCTGACTATGTCGCTTGGGTAACCGAAACGAACGCCGAGATATTGCACCCATGCGTCACGAAGGGCTTGCGGCGTTTTTTTTGAAAAACAATGGGCGGTAAAATCGCTGACGTTGTCGTCGTCAACGGCATCGACGTTTGCAAGATATTTTCTGATTTTTCTGCTTGAAAGGAACAACTTGCGTGCTCTTGAACCGAGCAATGTGAAAGCAATAACGACGCCCAAACCGGCAATCACCGCCAAGACGACGATGAAAAACAGATTCGTATCGACTTTGGGAAGTTTTTGCGACACTTCCGCAAGCCAAGCAAACGCCTTTTTGAAAAATTCCACGATTGTCCTCCGTTTCGGATTATCGATGCGTACGTCGATAACTTTATGAAATATCTATATAATTATACATAGCGCGCATATAAAAATCAAGGATATTTTTCAAACAATTGAATTTTTTTGCAAAAAAATCAAAAGACCCGATCAGCCGCATTCGGCGCTTTGGTCCTTGCATATCGTTTTTTCAAGTCTTATAAAATCAAGGTTTTCCCCGTTGCGAAAGAGTATAGCAAAACTTGATCGACTTTTGCACGAGTGGCACTTTCAATTGCCGATTTGTATAGATAAAGTTGCTTTTTGTACTTTTCAACGGTTTTTTCGTCGCTCAAAGACGACGTTTTGAAGTCGACGATAATCTTCTTTTCGCCGTCGATAAACAAGTCTATCACGCCTTGCACGAGTACTCTGTCGTCAGAAGTGAAATCGTCGCTGACCTCGTTTGCCTTTTTGTACATCATAAAAGATTGCTCTCTATGACACTTGTTTTGCTTTTCCGCCTCTCTTGCGATTTGCATAATATCGCTTGAAAGGCATCTCACGATATCCTTTGTCATCACGCAATCTCTTTCTTCTTTGGTGAGAATATTGCGTTTTACGAGCGCATCCATTTGCGCCTCGACCTCACTCGGATTCTGCGAAAAATAGTCGATATACTGCATCACTTTGTGATACGCCGTGCCGCGCTTTGCCGCCTCTTCAAAAACTTGCACCGCGTCGTCGTCTGCGCTGTCGAGTGCGGAAACGCTGTACTTCATCGCAAGCGAAGTCGCTTGCTTGAAGGGATATTCAAACGCCTGAGCCTGCTCAATAATGCGGACGAGTTTTTCGTCGGATCTGAGTTGTAATCTATCGCTTGCAACGTCCAAAAACTGCTCGTCGTCGGTATAGTGCCTTATCGGCATACACTTCACCGTACCGTCGAAAACAGCGGACGATATAAAATCGAGATCGCAACCCGCACCCGAAAGTTTTGCGGTGATTCCGAATCCGGCGCTCTTTGCCTCGCTCACCGTTGCCGTGACGTACATAAGTTGCTTTGCTCTCGTAAGCGCAACGTAAAACAGCCTTATCTCCTCTTTGAGTTGATTGTCTTTTATACACTTGGACACGGCAAGTTTTGAAAGAGTCGTCGAGTTTTTGGTTTTGTTTTCAAAATCGAAAGCGTTCATGCCCACGAGTCCTTTGTTATTTGAATCGTCGCCGCTCATTCCCTTGCCCGTGAGAATAAGGTCGCCCGAGCACGCCTCGTAGTTGAATCCGAACGCCGTATCGGCAACGAATACAACGGGGTTTTCAAGTCCTTTGTATCCGTGGAAAGTGGACACCACTACCCTGTCGCCGCCCGTTGCTCCGCCGTCCGAGCCGTCGCTCTCGCAATAGTCTTTGAGAAACTTTCCGAGCGACGTTTCGTCGTCGGGGCTTTCTACGAACGCTTTGAGTCCGTAAGCGTCGCCCTCGCCCGACTTCATAAGATATGCGTCGTAGCAATAGTCCGAAACTATTGAACGCATAAGTTCTTTCACGCTCTCGAAACTTGCCTTGAGCCTGTAATCGTCAAGGGTTTTAAGCGTGGATTTTACCTTGTCCGCAAGCGGAGACGGGTTGTCCGAATACGCCGTCAACACGAACTTGTCGTAAAGGCAATCGCCTTCTTCTGCGGCGACAGAGGCAAGTTCACTCTCGTCGTAGCCGCCGAAATACGACAGCAGATACCCTGCAAAAGGCACGTCTTGCCTCGGATTATCGAGAACGCGCAAAAACGCCACGAGTTCCCTTTCGGGCAACGATGCGGATTTCCCGAACGCACCCTCGTTGACGGGGATTCCTCTCGATTTGAGAGTTTTCACTATTTCCTTTGCTCCCGTAGAGCGAGAACGGAAAAGAAGCGCGATATCTCCGTATCCGATATACTTTCCGTCGCCTTTTGCCTTTCCGACGAGTTTTTGAATCTCGTTTGCGATGAAAATTCCTTCTTGTCTGCTTCCGCCCTCGTCTGAATCGCCCTCGTCTTTTTCGATATCGTACAATCCCGCGGACGGCACGGTTTCGCTCTTTTGTTTGACGAAAAGATGCACTTGGACGTAGCCTTCGGGAGATACGCCTTCGAGTCGCACGGGCGGCACGTCTTTCAATTCAAAGCGCGCGTCCTTTTTGTAATCGACGTCCGCGCTGTCTTGCGTCATCGCGCTGTCGAATACGCCGTTGACGAAATTGAGTATGCCGAACGCACTTCTGAAATTGCGGTTGAAAAATATGTTCGTGCCTTCCTTTGCGCCTTTTGAGTACTCGCTTTGCCTCGAAAGGAAAATCGCGGGATCGGCAAGGCGGAAGCCGTATATGCTCTGCTTAACGTCCCCCACCATAAAGCACTCGCCTTTGACGAGTTTGCGGATGATCGCTTCCTGCGTGGGATTGACGTCCTGATACTCGTCGACAAATACGGCGTCGAAGTCGTAGTTTTGCGCGCAATCCTCGTCGGACAAAAGTTCGAGCGCCTTGTGTTGCAGGTCCTCAAACGACAGAACGTTGTCCTCTTGCTTGAGTTTTTCGAGTTCTTTTGAAAAATCGTCTGCAACTTTAACGAGTTTTTTGACGTACTTCGCGTTTTGCTCGTGTGACTTTTGAAGAGCGTCTTGCCTCTGGCAGAGTTCTTTCATCTCGTCGATTACGTCGTGGAACTGCTTGAGATAATCCTTGACGTAGCCCGTGAGCAATCTCTCGTCCTCTGTTGCCTTGGTGCTTATCGTGGCGCGAGGCTTGGTATACTTGCTTGCAATCGCGCACATAGCGAAGAGATTATTCTCTCTTTCCATCTCGTCGCAAAAACACGTTGCCGCTTTGACGCTTTGCACGTATTTGGACGTCGGCGCAATCGTTTCGAGTTGCAACCCCACGGGCGCAAGCGCCTGCTTCGCTTTTGCAAAAAAGGATTTGTAATACCTCTCGAGAATTTTGAAAAATTTGCTGTTTTCGTAGGAATCGTAGCACTCGGCAACGCATCTTTTGAAATCTTCCTTGTCGGGTTGAATTTCGATAAGAGAATAAAATCTGGCGATATTGCTTTTCAGATTCTCTTCTTTTCTCGACTGCGAGAATATGTCGGCAAGTTCGCAAAAAGTCTCGTCGCCGTTTGCGGTGTAGGCGGCAATCACGTCGTCAAGCGCCTTGTTCATATACGTGGCGTGCCTCGTTTCGTCAAGCACCTCGAAGGTTGGGGATATGCCGAGTTTGTCGAAGTTCTCTCTTATGAGCGACTGACAAAAGGCGTGTATGGTGCAGATATGGCAAAACGGCAGTTCGTCTATTTCGTGTCTGAATCTGTCGCGCTTTTCGCCCGTGGAAGAACACGCCGCCTTGAAAAGTTCCTGATGCAGTCTTTCCTTGAGTTCGTCCGCGGCGGCGTTGTTGTACACCAAAACGAGCAGATTCTTCAAAGACGCACCCTCGGATATCATCACGATTATGCGCTTGACCATAGTCGAGGTTTTGCCCGAGCCTGCCGACGCCGAAACGAGAATACGTCCTCGCTCGAGCACGGCTTTTTTCTGGTCGTCGGTGAGAAGAATATTGCCTTTCTCGTCACGGAGTATTTCAAGTTTACGCTCTGCGTCCTTGCTGAGCGTCGTTACGGTATCGTTACTCATCTTTATCCTCCTTCGCGTCGAGTTCAAAACTCTCCAAGCCTTTCACTTTGGGCACTTTTCTTTCGTATATTCCTTTGTAGGCACATATGCTCGCAAAGTCGCATTTCTTGCACTTATCCTTGAGCGGAGAGGGTTTTATATACCCATCCGCAATCTTGCTTGCGCCCTCTGCGGCAATGGTCTGTGCATAATCTCCGAGCATATCGAAGCCCGACTTCGAGAGGTGAATTTCGGCGTTGAGATTCTCGCCTTTTCTGTCGGTTTTGTATGGTACGATTGCACAATCGGGGTTTGAAAGCACCAAATCGTCGATTAAAGCCAGCGTTTCGCGACTATCGCTCGCTTGTCCCTTGTATTTGTAACGGTTGCCGTCCTCGTCGGTGAAACTTGAAAACACCGGGAAATAAAACACTCCGCAAGGCGTTGCGTTTATGCTGTTTTCCACCGCGCGCATATAAACGTACAACTGTATCTTTTGTCCGCAATACAACTCTTTGAGCGTGAGGTCGGCGCTCTTGTAGGTCTTGTAATCTATGATGATAAACTTGTCGTCGAGCCTGTCCACTCTGTCTATCGTGCCTTTCAAATCCACTTTGGTTTTGCCGAATTGCAAAGACATCGGTTTTATCTCGCCCTCTCCGATTTTGGCTTCAAGCATACAGGGCTTGAACGCCGAGCGTTTTTGAACCTCGAACAAGTCTTTACAAAGGCTTGCCCCCTCTTCTTTCAGACGAGCAAGGATTCTTCCCGTGTCCGCTTTTTCAAGCAAGACTTCAAAGCCGTTTTCTTTTATCGCAAGATCGAAATACGCGTATGCTTTCCGCATTGCGTCGTCGGAATCTTTTACGTTGCCATCGCGCACGTCGCCGAAAAACTTTTCAAGCACGAAGTGCAGAATCGTGCCGTTTTCCGTGCCCTCGAACGTGCCGTCTTTTCTCTTGCGCAAAGACAAAATATAGTTGAAATAATGCGCGTACGGACAGCCGAAAAAGGTTTCGAGTCTGCTCACGCTCGTGCGCCCCGCAAAATAAGATTTTTCGGGAAGTTTTATCCTCGACGGAATTTCAAAAGATTTGTTTATGCGTTTCTCTTCGTCTTCGGAAACGAACTTGTACGCCGAGCCGAACACTTCGATTTCGTTTGCGCTCATTCTCCCCGATGCCCACGTCTTGAGAATCTCGTTGTAGCAACTCTTTTTTGTCGAAAACGTAAGCGCGATTTTTTGCAAATCTTTGCCGTCTTGACTTGTAAATCTGTCAAAGTCTATCCTTTCGATTTCAAGCGGTTTTCCGTCCTGAACGAGCATATTCTGAAGTTCAAACACCACTGTGGACGGACGGAGTGCGCCTCCGTCGCCGCTGTCTGAATAACTCACCACGAGTTTACCTTGCGGCTTTTTCATAACGTCGCAAACGGCGTACATTGCGTTGAGCACTTTTTGTCTTTCGTCGGGAGTGATTTCGATGCCGAGTGCGGACAGAGTTTCCTCGTCCCTATGCGTTATCACCACACCTCCACCGCTTTGAGGCGGAAGTTTTCCGCTGTTTGCTCCAAGCACGTACACGTCGCCGTTGCCCGAAAAACGAGAATCGAGATCACCCACGAACACGCAGTCGAGATAGGTGGGAACGAGCGCGATTTTCAAAGTCTTTATCATAGACTTGAACACGCTTTCAAATCCCCTGATATCTTCCTCGTAATCGAGCACTTCCTCGATCTCGTCAAGCACCGCGTCGAGTTTTGAATCCACCTGATCCGCGCACTTTCTGAAATACTCTCCTTGAAGCGCGAGTTTGTCGACGTACTTTTTGTAGCAAGGCTCGACGCCTTTGAGCAAATTTCTCACGGCAAGCACGAAACTTCCTATACTCTTACGTCCCTCGAAATCGCGAGGATTGAGCATATTCACAAACTCTTTTCTGACTTCTTCGGGAATGACGTTTTCAATCGTATTGTCCAAAGCAATGACTTTATCGTCTATTTTCGTATATATAAAACCGCTTTTCTGCTCTTTTTGCGCAAATACTTTTCTTTCTTCGCATTTCTTGAAGCAAGCCTCGTCTTTGACGGGAACGTGTTCAATATTGTATTTAAGGCAGTAATTTTCAAACAAATAAACACCCTCTTCGCCGTATTTTGACGAGAGTGCAAAGAGCGGATTTTTCAAAAAATCGCACACTTCCGAAAGTCGATACCCCGTGCGCACGCATGCGATTGCCTGCAACACGAACTTTGCTTTTGCTTGCTCGGAAAGCAATTCCTTTTTGTCTATGAAATAAGGAATATCGTATCGTGCAAACACGGATTTTATCTCTTGACCGTAGGCGTCCAAGTCGCTTGCAAGCACCTCGAAGTCCTTGTATCTTCTGCCCTCTCTCACGCCTTTTGCGACGTCGAGAGCAAGGCGCATAACTTCGTCCGTTCTGTCTTTTGCACTGCGCAAAATCACCTTGCCGTCGTTGTCCGCCTTTTCGTCGGCGGACGTCGAAATATACGAAAACAGTTTGGTTGAAATCGCTTCGACGCTGCTAGGCAAATCCTCGTCGTTCCTTTGAGTTTGCACTCTTCCATCGCACAGCGATGCAAGTTTTTTTGCCACTCGGTCGGGATAAATGCGCTTGTTGGGATTTGAATATCCGCTCGTAATGCCAACCGTGAGCGAGAGCGCGTTGTTTGCAAGGCTCTTGATGATTTCGAGTTCGGGCGCAGAAAAATCGTATATATCTGTGATATAAAAGTTGGTGGTCGCAATCTTGTCGGGATTGTTTTTCAGATACTCCGCAAGTGCAAAAAGTCTTGTTGACGAATCGCTGTGCTTGCCCTCGAGCGCGGCAAGATATCCCTCGTAAATGAGCGCGAGATCCTTGGTTTTCATCTTCAGCGACGCCGATAAGTGCTTTGCCGACGTCAATTGCTCGCTTGAAATTCCGCTGTTGCGGATTGCGGTCAACGCGGCGTACAACTCGCTTGCAAAGCCCTCTTGCATTGCGACTTTTTGATAATAACAGAGTTTGTCGCGATTGTCGGATATGACCTTTGCAATCAGCATAACCGAGCCTTCGGGCGTAAGGCACTTTTTGATATCGTTGCCGATAAGTTTGCTCGCAAGCCTCGTGAACGACATAACTTCTATGCCGAAAGTGCTCTCGATTCCGAGTGCGTAAATAAGCCCTCTCTCAACCGACGCGGTGTAGCGGTCGGGAGCGATGACGACGTTTTGCGACTCTCCGTCCAGATTTTCGCGCAAAACCTCGACGACTCCGAGATATGCGCCTTTTGACGTGTTTGAAGTGATAATTTTCATAATTCGAGTATAACACCTTTGCGGCGCAGTTTCAATCCCATCGCCGAAACAAATAAAAATTAACAATTTTTATTTGTTTTTTATAAATAATAGGGTTAATGCAGAAAATCACGGTCAATTTTATTGCGAGAATATATTTTTATGTTATAATAAACACATTATGAAGAAAGTTATTTTGATTATATCCGTAATGCTCGTTGCCACGATTGCGTGTCTGTCTATGACGGCGTGCAACAACACGGCAACCACGCAAGGTCAACTCCGCAACATACTGAGCGACCACAACAACGAATCGTTCGAGTACGACGTCTTTGCAAAGAATGCAAACGGCGACAAAGTGGACGGCTACGACGGAACGTACGTCGTCACCCTCAAAGCCTACTCCGACGGCTCGCAAATCGAGAACTTCGGCTCTTCTTCCACCACTCTCGAGAATCTCTCGGCAGGCGTGTTCGTAAAGGGCGTTCTCAACGTCGGCACGCAAAGTTATGAAACGGGTTGCTATTTCAAACTCATCGACGGTTCGAGTTATATGGTGCCCGCCTACTCCTACAGAGTGCAAAAAGACGGCGAAACCGAAACTTTGCGCGTGTTCGGCTCGTACGACGGCAAAAAGTTTTCCTACACCCGCACGTTCGACGGCAAAACGGACGAAGGCGTGGTCGAAGCAGGCAACGCAACATTCTACGACAACAACGAATTTCATCAATCTTTGCGCACGATAACCACGTTTACGGATTCGCTTTCCTTCGCGTTTGCAGTGCCTCTCGTGTCGGCAACCGAAACAACGTCCGTGGGAATCACCGCAACGGTCAACGGTAAAACCGACGTCAAAACCGCTTTCACCGCATCTCGCGAAGATTATCAAGAAAAAGGCATCGAGTGCTACAAAACGTATATCTCTCGCTCCACGCAAGTTGCAGGCATTTCACAAACGCTCTACTATGCAACGAGCGACGTGAATATCAACGGCTGGAATATGAAACACGTTCTCGTCAAAATCGAAGAACCTTTCAAAAAAGACGGCAACACTCTCACGATGACCTACGAGTTGAAAACGGCAACTCTTGCATAAAATAACGATGAATTACAACGAAAAAGCACACCTCAAAGTGTGCTTTTTTTTGTTGACTTTTTTGCTTTATTTCATTTCGTTTGCTACGAAACGAATCTTAAAAAACTACCACGAGCAGCATTTTGAAGCGTTCCTGACCGAACACGGCGTGCGGATGTCCTGCCGGCATAACGATGCTTTCGCCTTCTTTGAGAATATACTCCTTGCCGTCTATCGTGATTTTCCCAACGCCGTCAAGACAGGTTACGAAAGCGTCTCCGCCCGACTTGTGCGCACTGATTTCTTCTCCCTTGTCAAAAGAGAATATCGTGACCGAAACGGCGTTGTTTTGCGCCAACGTTTTGCTCACGACTTGCCCGTCCTGATATGCTACTTGCTCTTTGAGCGTCAAAACTTCCGCTTTGGGAATATTCTTCATCCTCGTAAACATAATTTACCTTGAATTTTATTTTATTCAATCGTCCGTTGCAAAACGCTGCGACTTACGCCGAAATTCTGCGCAGAATCCGCAACTATTATACGCGTCGTCAATACAGATAAGTGTATTGTGCGCGATAGTGTTCGTACATTTTCTCACGCATCTCATCCTCGGTGTGCCCCACCGCAAGAATCTTGCCGAATTTTGAGAGGAAATACATATCTTTGGGGACGTAAACGTAATCGAACTCGCCGTTTGCTTGCGCCTCGGCAGGCGTCTTGAAACGCTTGTCGGTGTCCTCGCGCGATATATAGCACTTGTCGCCGTCGTTTTGCACGACCGCATAGTTGCGATAAATGTACGCAACCTTTTCAATAGCCTCGTCCTCGGTGTCCGCAATATCGTAAGTCATACCGTTTTTGAGGATAATCGCAAAATTGCGATCCGCAATGGCAAATTCAAAAATCTCGTCATCCTCGCCGTCGAGATAAGGCAACAAGTCTTCCCTATCGCCGTAAGTCCATTGCTGATGCATTTTGGTCATATAAATACGCGTTTTCATAAGACGATTATATCACGCCCGAAAACCTATTTCAAGACGGAGTTGAGGTTTAGTGTGAATCAATAATTAATAATTGTGGAAGGCGAAACCTTATCCGATAATTAAAAACCGCGATATTTAGAAGAAAAAAATTAGAATACAGCCTCTATTGAGATGAATAACAAGAAAAATTCCCGAATTTAGATTTGAACTCGAACAACAAAGAGCAACCAGACGTATAACAAGAAAGGCACGGCTTGAATCAAAACCCGGTGTACATAGGCGTACACGATTTTGAGGCAAGCCGTGCCTGACGAAGTTAGACGCTGTTTGAATTTGTTATTCGAGTTCAAATGCGCCGGTATACAACTGATAATACCTCCCCCTCTGCGCTATCAACTGCTCGTGATTACCACGCTCGATGATTTCGCCGTGTTCGAGGACGCAAATCATATCGGAGTTGCGGACGGTTGAGAGGCGGTGCGCGATGACGAAGACGGTGCGTCCTTGCATGAGTTTGTCCATACCTTGCTCTATGAGTTTTTCAGTGCGGGTGTCGATCGAACTCGTCGCTTCGTCGAGAATGAGGACGGGCGGATTGGCAACTGCGGCACGCGCGATTGCGATAAGTTGGCGTTGACCTTGCGAGAGGTTTTCGCCGTCGCCTGTGAGCATCGTATCGTAGCCGTCGGGCAAGTGGCGGATGAAATAGTCTGCATTTGCGAGTTTTGCGGCGTTTTTGACTTCCTCGTCGGTTGCGTCGAGTTTGCCGAACCTGATATTGTCGGCAACCGTCCCCGTAAAGAGGTGCGTATCTTGCAAAACCATAGCCATAGAACGACGCAAATCGTCCTTTTTGATCTTGGTGATATTGATATTGTCGTATCTGATCTTTCCGTCGTCTATGTCGTAGAAGCGGTTGATGAGATTTGTGATGGTGGTTTTGCCTGCGCCCGTTGAGCCGACGAGTGCGATTTTTTGTCCCGGGAGAGCCTCCATCGTGACATGTTTGAGCACGGTCTTTTCGGGAACGTAGCCGAAGGACACGTCCTCGAATTCGACTTCGCCCGTCCACTTGACGTAAGTGGTCGTGCCGTCTGCCTTGTGGAAGTGTTTCCACGCCCACGTGCCCGTGTACTCGTCCGTTTCGACGATATTGCCGTTTTCGTCCTCTCTTGCGTTGACGAGAGTGACGTAGCCTTCGTCTTTTTCGGGTTCTTGATCAACGAGTTCAAAAATGCGTTCAGCGCCTGCAAGAGCCATCAATATGCCGTTCATCTGTTGCGCGATTTGCGAGAGCGGATTGCTGAACTGGCGCGAGAATTGCATAAACGATACGAGACCGCCCCAACTCATTCCGCCAAAGCCCGTGATTGCCATAATCGTGCCGACGATTGCGGTCACGGCGTAGGAAACGTAGGACAAGTTGCCCATAATCGGGAACAGAATGTTGGCATAGGTGTGCGCCTTGTTTGAGTGGTGGAACAAATCCTCGTTGAACTTGTCGAAGTCCACTTTTTCTGCGTCCTCGTGGCAGAACACTTTGACGACTTTGAGTCCGTCAACGTGCTCTTCGATAAAGCCGTTTATCGCACCCGTCTGGCGTTGTTGCCCGACGAAGTGCTTGCCGCTCTTGCCTGCGATATACTTCATAATGAAGAGCATTATCACAAGCATACCGACCGAGCAAAGCGTCAAAAGCGGAGATACTATCATCATTGCGATGAACATACCAACGACCATGAGCAAATTGCTTATGAGGTTGGGAATGCCGTTTGAGAGCAACTCTCTGAGCGTGTCGGTATCGTTGGTGTAAAGGCTCATTATATCGCCGTGTGTGTGAGTGTCGAAATACTTGATTGGCAGTTTTTCCATCTTGACGAACATCTCGTCGCGCACGTTTTGCAGAGTTTGAGTGGTGACTCTGACAAGAATATAGTTGTAAAGATAATGAAGTCCTGCGCCCACGACGTACATAACCGCCATAACGCCTATGATTCCGCCGAAGTTCGCCATAGTGACTTCCGCCGCTCGTGCGATGATTTCCTCGTTTGCGGTGACGTATACGCCGTTTTGATACGCAAGCGGAAGAATGTAGTTGTTGACCACGACCGCGCCGAGCATAAACGTACCCGCAATGTTGCAAAGCACGTTTGCGATCATACAAACGAGCGCACCGATAAGTTGACCTTTATACGGCTTCCAATATCCGAGAATACGCTTGAGCGTTTGCATCGGATTTTTGGCTCTGAACTTGTTTTGCTGAGGTGCTTTATTCATACCGTTTTTTTTGTTTTTAGGCATTGACGCTCACCTCCTCGTCGCTTCCTTTCTTTTGGGAATTGTATACGTCCCGATAGATCTCGTTGGTTGCGAGCAACTCATCGTGAGTGCCGACGGCGTCTATCTTTCCGTCGTTCATAACTATGATTCTGTCCGCGTCCTCAACCGAAGAAATACGTTGAGCGATGATGAGAACCGTCGTATCCGAGAACTCTTTTTTGAGGCCCGATCTGATCGCCGCGTCGGTTGCGGTGTCGACAGCGGAGGTAGAATCGTCCATAATCATAATCTTGGGGTGCTTCAAAAGCGCACGAGCAATGCAAAGACGTTGCTTTTGTCCGCCCGACACGTTTACGCCGCCCTGTCCGAGTTCGGTTTCGTAACCGTCGGGGAAAGACATAATGAAATCGTGCGCTTGTGCGGCTTTTGCGGCGTGCTCGATTTCCTCGTCGGTGGCGTCCTTGTTGCCCCACATAAGATTTTGCTTAATCGTGCCGCTGAAGAGCACGTTCTTTTGCAAAACCATAGCGACGGAATCGCGCAGATTCTCGAGTTTGTAGTCTTTTACGTTTACGCCGCCAACCTTGACTTCGCCGTCAAGAACGTCGTAAAGTCTGGGAATAAGTTGCACGAGCGTGGATTTTGCAGAACCCGTGCCACCGATAATTCCGATGGTTTCACCGCTCTTAATGTGCAAATCGATATTTTCAAGGTTGAGAACGTCGTGAGATTTCGAGTAGGAAAAGTCCACGTTGTCGAAGTCGATACTGCCGTCCTTAACATTTATATCCTGTGCGTCGGGAGCGTCCTCGATATCGATTTTTTCGTCGAGGATTTCAACGATACGGTCCATAGAAGCACGTGACATAACGATATTCATAAAGCCCATCGCAACCATAATGAGCGACATAAGAATTTGCATTATGTAACTCAAAAACGCCGTGAAGTCGCCAAGTTGCATTTTGCCTACGATAATATCGTTTCCGCCAAACCAAGCGACGCAAATCATGCACGCATAAGTGATGATTTGCATAAACGGGAATGCGACGACGATGATTTTTTCGGCAGAAAACTGCAGTTTTTGCACTGCGGAACTGACCTTTTTGAACTTGTCGATCTCGTTGTCCTCTCTCACGAACGCCTTGACCGCGCGGATACCGATGAGGTTTTCCTGCGTGGATTCGTTCATATCGTCGTACTTTCTGAGCATTTTCTCGAATCTCGGGAATACGATCTTGACCCCGACGAAAAGTCCAACCAAAAGCACGGGAATCGCCGCCGCAAAAATCAACGACAGATCCGGGCTTATCGAAATGGACATAAGCATCGCAAGGATGAACATAAACGGCGAGCGCACGAGCATACGCGTGATGATCTGAAACGCCATCTGCATATTTGTTACGTCCGTCGTGAGCCTTGTCACGAGGCTTGCGGTGTTGAATCTGTCAAGGTTTGCAAAAGAGAAATTCTCGATTTTATAGAACATAGTTCTGCGCAGGTTCTTTGCAAACCCCGTCGAAGCGGTTGAGGCGAGTTTGCCCGAAAATGCGCCGAAAAACAGGGATATGAGTGCCATACCCACCATCATTGCGCCGCAAATTACGATAAACCATACGCGATCGTTCATCGTGAACAAATCGTAAGACGTCTTGCCCAGTTTGAGCGAAAAAGTAAACGTAGTGGCGCCTTCGACCATACCGACGTTGACGATTTGCGCCATAATGAGCGGAATCAAAATTTCAAAGAGGACTTCCAGCGCAACGAGAACGGACGTGAAAATCGCGGGAACTTTATATTCTCCCACGCACCTTGCCAGTTTTCTTACGCCGTTTTTTGCCCTCGGTGCTTTATTTTTTTCGTTTGCCATAATCTCCTTAACATCGCCTATCGCGAAAGTGTAAAAACCGATTTGTCGTATGCAAAACATTCCACACGATTGCATAATCGTTGCAATATTCTATTTACAATTATTTGAAAAAAATGTCAACGAATTGGCGTAAATAATTATAAATATTAAATATATTTTAATATACTTTTATCCTTATATGCGTTGCAAAATTCCGAAAAGGGCAAAACGTTGTTTGTGGAGATATCTTGACAAAAACGGGGTATCTGTGCAATAATTTATACAACGATATGGTTTGGAGGACATTATGCCTGCTCAAAAGGAAGATTTGCGCATCGTTCGCACGAGGAAACTTTTAAGCAATACCTTGCTCGATATGATGGAAGAAGATTCTATCGAGAAAATCAGCGTCATCGACCTTTGCAACAGAGCGATGGTCAACCGCGCCACGTTCTACGCACACTTCGAGGACAAATATCATCTTTTGTCCTTTGCGCTCGAGGAACTCAAGGACGATCTCTACCAAAAATTCACAAAAGACACGAAATTCACCACCCCCACCGAAACTCTTAATTCGATGATAGTTATGGGCGTTGATTTCTTCTTTGACAAGCACAATCATATCGCAAACATAATTCGTTGCAACCGCAACGGCAAGGTCATCAGCACGATACAAGACTCAATCGCGCACTCGATAAAGTATCAACTCTCAAAATACAAAGACTCGTACGAAATCAAACTTCCTTTGCAGATACTCTCCACTTTCGTGGCAGGCGGAATGATAAACACGGTGATTTGGTGCGTTGACAATCCCGGAAAATACTCCTACGACGAGTTTATCACCTACGCAACCTGTCCGCTCGCCGAGCGTTGCTTCGTGAAAAAATAAAAATTATTCACACGATATAAATAGGAGCGTTACGACTACGAAAATTCAAAAAAAACGAAAAACGATTCAAAAAAGTATACGGTGACACTTCCCTGTTCGGAGCGGAATTTACGATAATCGTTGACACACAAACGTGCGTAAACTATCTTTTGACTCACGACAGTGACGGTGCCTGAATCACTCCCCTTCTCGATTCGGACGGAAAACCCGTCGTAACAAAAATCGAAGAATAAACCATTGCGCTTTCAACCAAAGTACGCATTTTTCAATCGGGAATGCGTATTTTTTTTATAACTTTTCTCTTACCTAAAACCTCGTTGAAAAAAACTCTAAATTTTTGTGCAGAATATATTGACAATTCAAAATTTGGTGATATAATTAGCAATCGAAGATAAAGAGTGCTAACAGTTGGATAAAAAGAGTGCCAAAGATTGGTAATCGAAGCGAATCTATGATAGCACGACACAGAACATATTTCAAAGGAGGTATGAACTATGGACACCAACAAATTCACGAAGAAAGCGCTTGACGCTATAAATGCCGCGCAAAACCTTGCGCTTGAAAGGCATCATCAACAACTTTGCAAGGAGCATATCGCGTATGCGTTGCTCAACGACGAGGAAGGTCTTATCCCCAGACTCGTCACCAAATGCGGAGCGGACGCACCGCAACTTTTGAGAGAAATCGATAGGATTCTCTCGCAAATGCCGTCGGTCACGGGTAGCGGCGCAGGAGAAGTGTATCTGAGCCAAGACGCCTCGCTTATGCTCTCGCAAGCAGAGAAAGACGCAAAAAAACAAGGCGACGATTTCGTCAGCGTGGAGCATATATTTGCCGCGATTCTCGACAATCCCACCCCTGCCCTCAAAGCCGCATTTGCAAAGTGTAAACTCACGAAAAAGGACTTTATGAGCGCGCTTTCGCAAGTTAAAACCTCGAAGGTGACAAACGATAGCCCCGAAGACACCTACGACGTTCTCAACAAATACGGTCACGATATGGTCGAAAGAGCCGCTCGCGGACAACTCGATCCCGTCATCGGTCGTGACGACGAAATAAGAAACGTCATTAGAATTTTGTCGAGAAAAACCAAGAACAACCCCGTTCTTATCGGTGAGGCAGGCGTCGGCAAAACCGCAATAGCCGAAGGACTTGCTCAACGTATCGTAAGAGGCGACGTTCCCGAAGGACTCAAAGACAAACATATCTTCGCACTCGATATGGGCGCTCTTATCGCAGGCGCGAAATATCGTGGCGAATTTGAAGAAAGACTCAAAGCGGTTTTGGGTGAAATCAAAAAGCAAAACGGCAGAATGTTGCTGTTTATCGATGAACTTCACACCATCGTCGGCGCAGGCAAAACCGAAGGCAGTATGGACGCAGGCAACCTTCTCAAGCCTATGCTTGCAAGAGGCGAACTGCACTGCATCGGCGCAACCACCCTCGACGAATACCGCAAATATATCGAAAAAGATCCTGCGCTCGAAAGACGTTTTCAACCCGTTATGGTCAACGAACCTACGGTTGAGGATACGATCGCGATACTGCGTGGCTTGAAAGAAAGATACGAAATCTTCCACGGCGTGCGTATTCACGATCAGTCGCTCGTTGCGGCGGCAACCCTCTCGGACAGATATATCACCGACAGATTCTTGCCGGACAAGGCAATCGACCTCGTGGACGAGGCGTGCGCCATGATCCGCACCGAGATCGACAGTATGCCCACCGAAATGGACGTCATCAGCCGCAAGATTATGCAACTCGAAATCGAGGAAATGGCTCTTGAAAAAGAAACCGACAAACTCTCCGTCGACCGTCGCGAATCCATCAAAAAGGAACTTGCCGAACTTCACGACAAATTCAACGAGATGAAGGCGCAATGGGAGAACGAAAAGAAGGAAATCAACAGCGTTCAGGACACCAAAGCCGAAATCGACCGCGTCAATCTCCAAATCGAAGAGGCGAAACGCAACAGCGACTACGGCAAAGCGGCGCAACTGCAATACGGTGAACTGCCTTCCCTCACGAAGAAACTCGAAGAGGCAGAAAAGAAATCCGCAAAAGGCTCTACTCTGCTCCGTGACGAAGTGACTTCCGACGAAATCGCAAAAATCGTGGCAAAGTGGACGGGAATCCCCGTGACCAAACTTATGGAAAGCGAAAAAGAGAAACTCCTTCACCTCTCCGACGAACTTCACAAGAGAGTCATCGGACAGGACGAAGCCGTGAATGCGGTGAGCGAAGCGGTGCTCCGTTCGCGTGCGGGAATCTCAGACGAGAATAGACCTATCGGCTCGTTCCTCTTCCTCGGGCCTACGGGCGTTGGCAAGACGGAACTTGCAAAGACTCTTGCGTCCTATCTCTTTGACGACGAGCGCAATATCGTGCGTATCGATATGACGGAGTATATGGAAAAATTTAGCGTATCACGTCTTATAGGTGCGCCTCCGGGATACGTGGGATACGACGAGGGCGGTCAACTCACCGAAGCCGTGAGAAGAAAACCCTACTCCGTGGTGCTTTTCGACGAGATCGAGAAGGCTCACCCCGACGTGTTCAATATCCTGCTCCAAGTGCTCGACGACGGCAGAATCACCGACAGCCAAGGCAGAACGGTCAACTTCAAGAATACGATCATAATTCTGACCTCCAACCTCGGCAGCAATATTATCCTCGACAATATCGACGACAAGGGCAATATCACCGACGACGCAAAGGCGCAGATCGACAAACTGCTCAAACAAACCTTCCGCCCCGAGTTCCTCAACAGACTTGACGACACGGTGCTCTTCACTCCGCTTTCGAGAGAAAACGTCTACAAGATCATCGACATTATGCTCAAGAAACTCGAATCGAGACTCGACAAGCAAAACCTCAAACTCGAAGTCACGCAAGCGGCAAAAGACCTCATCGTTGACGGCGGCTACGACGTAACCTTCGGCGCAAGACCCTTGAAGCGCTATATCGAAAGCAACGTCGAAACCAAAGTCGCGCGCACGATCTTGCAAGGCAATATGGACGAAGGCGACACAATCGTCGTTGACGCAAAAGACGGCGAAATGCTTGTCACTTCAAAGCACTGATAAAAAGTGTCATAAACTAAATAAATTATAAAAAGACTGCCACACCCAAACGTGCGGCAGCCTTTTTATAGCAACTTTTAACATACCATTTTATTTTTACTCTTTAGGAATTTTAATTGTACCCGAAACACTAGTTAGCGTGCTTTTAGATAAAACAATTCCTCCTTCACTCTGATACAAGCTAGGCATATACATATCGATATAATTATAAGATATATCGCCCTTTCCGTCATCTGTTAGCTCCATTGTTTTTGTTATATCATATCTTTGAGAATTACCTTCGCTATCTTTATATGTATCGGTATCAACCTTAAATTCAATAGAAACATTCTTACATATTGCTTTTGAATACTTGCATTTAACACTATAGTCTACCTTATACTTATCATAGTATACGCTGTTGATATACGGATCTCTCGATGTCGAAATAAGTGTTGACACTGTATTCGGGATAAAATAATCAAAAAAATTCGATACTGTCAACTCAATCTCTTGATACTCATCAGCAGGATTCTTTGCGTTATTGTCAACATCATCATTTTTATTGCAAGCAACCAGTTGAAAACAAACAAGAGTGCTTAGCAACATAACTGCAACGATTAAAATTGGCACTTTTCTAATCTTCATTGTTAACTCCTCCTATATTATAGCCGTAATGCACTCAAGTACTTTTGTACTTAATGATATTATATTAAGTCTTTTTAGACTTGTCAAGTACAAAAATACTTAAATAGGATATTCTTTGATTATGTTCAAAGACATCATAAAAGATTTAAGAGAATCACAAGAATTGAGCCAGTACGAACTTGCAAAAGCATTGCAAGTGAGTCAATCTGCCATTGCAAAATGGGAACTAGGGAAAACCGAACCCACCGCATCTGCACTAATCTCAATATCAAAGTTTTTTAAGGTAAGCACGGATTATTTGCTTGAGCTTGAAGATGAATTTGGAAACAAAATATAAACGGCGGATTTTGAATCCGTCGTTTCTTTTTTTCAATTCCAAAATGTTGCTATGTTGAGATTTGCACGGCAGCATTGTGCTCGCAATGACGTATGAAATAATCCATACAACGCAAACGCGCTAAAAGCCAAAGCAATTTCAGCTGATTCTTTTCAAGTGCGGCAAGGCGTAGGCGAAAAACTTTTTGTAGGCGGCGCATTTGTCGAGGTCGATACGCTCGCGTTTGCAACCGTTGCGGCACATACGGAAATATTTGCACTCCTTGCACTTGTCCTCCACAATCATACTCTCTTTGATAAATTCGACTGCAATCGGGTGCTTTGACAGTGCAAAAAAGTCCGTGTCGTTTATATTGCCCATTGCGTAGCAATCCAGACAATAAAAATCGCACGGATAGACCTCTCCGTCGCCTTCGATGACGAATTGATGACAGCAATGCCCTTCCATTCCGCACTGTTCGGGGCACTCGAAGTGCGCAAGGCGCACGAAATTGTCAAACTGGCGTATGGAAGTATACTTGCCGTCCATACAGTCTTTGAGATATAGCGAAAAGCACTTTTCCAAAAACTCGCAATAATCCTCGCTCGACACGGAATAATCCTCACTCTCGCTCGGGAACGGCTCGCCGTAGGTCTTTTCGGGCAACGGTTTTCCGCTCTCGTCAAGGCGCAAGGGCTTGAGCATGGGTATAAACTGCAAGTGCTTGAAATTCTGCTTTTTGAAAAACCTGTATATAGGCACGATTCTGTTTGCAACCTGCTTGGTAAGCACGGTGAGGATATTGAATTCAACTCCGTATTTTTGCAACAATTTCGCGCCGTTGAGCGCACGCTCGAAGGTCGAATTCCCGCTTGCGTCGACACGCAAAGAATCTGCGATTTCGTCGCCGTCAAGGCTCAATCCGATGAGATATCCGCCTCTTTTGAATATGGCGCACCACTCGTCGTCGATGAGCGTACCGTTGGTCTGCACGCCTATACTTACAGGGGCGCGATTGACGTTGAGTTCACGGATTATCTCGTGGAGTTTTCTGAAAAAGTCCTTGCCTGCAAGCAGAGGTTCTCCGCCTTGAAAAGACAACATAACCCTATCGTTTCCTGCAAAATCGAACGCCTTTTTGAGCGTAGCGCGAAGAGTTTGCTCGCTCATCAGCCCGTGCGAAGGCATCTCTCTGCAATCGGACAGAGAGTTATAGAAGCAGTATTTGCATCGCAAATTACAATTTGACGACGCCGGTTTTAGCATTATGCTGATATTCATATTATTTTATATACCATCTCTCAACAAGAGCACGTTTGACACTTTAATCTACAACTTCCCCCTTCCTCACGTGTTTCCCC